>Ga0075445_10000358_pt1 | contig 24451 bp, 21 predicted proteins | sample CoawatmetaG02DNA_FD_72350 | JGI IMG/M metagenome (GOLD analysis project Ga0075445, IMG submission 72350) | Marine microbial communities from the West Antarctic Peninsula - Coastal water metaG029-DNA | ecosystem: Environmental > Aquatic > Marine > Coastal | place: Atlantic Ocean: West Antarctic...
AAACCACTCTTAAATCTTCTAGAGATATCAAAATTTATTCCCGAATCTTTAGCCAAAAACCTACCTCCCCTTAAGGCAAGCAAAACCCTAGTTCTTGGCTCTTGGTAATAAAAATTTACATAGCCAGTGAGCGTTTCGTAGTCTCTGAATCCAAATCTCTGATCATAGGCTCTTTGCTTTGCATGCCACAACTCTGCACCAATTGCATAATTTTTATGAAATGGTCTATACAGGATCTCTCCACCTACTGCCCCAAACATTGTCTCAACATACCCTGCTGTCAACTTTGCATACACGCTATCTCTTGGCTTAAAGAAAGAGTCTATCTGGAAATTAGTCATGTGATTGTGTCTGCCTGCTTTTATATACCTCACAACATCAGTTCTAACATGCGGTAAAACACTATCTGATTCCAATTTTAGAGCATCAAAATTATCGATAATTCCTTGAGAAAGATCAATAGTAATAGATGTGCCCTTCCGCAATGCAAACTCACCCTTGAGACCTAATCGCAGGTTACCGAAAAAAAAGCCATCTGGGCCACCAACTTGCTGTGTAAATTGAGGGCGAATCTTCCAGTTTAAAAAAGGATATTTAATTGTGGGATTAAAATCATACTCAAGTGGGTTGTAGACAAATTCCTCAAGCTTCACGTTTTTGAGTGCTAAACCATATAAATTATCGTCTTTGTATTTGGAGAACTGCTCTCTATCAATTGTTAACTTGTACATCGGCATTCCGCCATTGGTATTTGCTACTTCAAATGTTTTAATTTTAGGTGGGGCAACTTCATCCAAAATTGTTAGGACCCTTCCTGTGAATCTTACCCAGCTCTTATGTGGAGATTGAGTAACAATAACTTTAAGTTTGTCGCCTTCCACAGCAGCATTCTGCAAAGGCATGTTCTTTGGATTTAGTTCCAGAAGATTGGCCCTATGAAGAAATGAATCGTTTTGTGCAGTTACAAGCTTAACAATCTTAGAGTTTTTTACAGGTTTCTGCCTATCATTTTTTGGAATAAGTGGGTCTTTCTTACCGAAATTTGAATGAAAAGAAAACCCAAAACTGAGGGTGTGACCTTTAATATAATTTAGTTTCAGGTGGAATAAGTCACTCAAGGGATACACCACTCCAAAATTAACCTTAGAGGTAGGCTGTCTAACATTATCAAAAGCTAGATTAAATGACTTAGCGCCATATGGAAAACCTTCTAACTCATAATCAGTTGAATCATACTCAATTTTTAATCTTGCCCCTTTGAGGTTTGGTAGATAGATCTCTGCACCGGCAAACACAGCCACATCACCAGAGAACCAATACCCAGTGCTAAATTCTCCACCCTGGGTGACATTCTCAGACACATCTCTTTTAGCAAAACTATTGTCAATATCAATTAATGGGTTCCTGAAACCATGATCAGAATATGCTCCCCATCCCAAGCCAAGAGTAAAATCAATATTATTGTATCTTTTCGAAGTCACGAGATACTCTGATGAAAAAACACCTGTACCTGCGATATCCCTAAATCCCATCGCTACAGCTGGTAAAAAATCCGTCTCCCTTCGTAATAAAAACTTGGCATCAAAACTCTTGTCTTTATATGTCTGATCTCCAGAGAAGCTTGGAGTAAGGCTGTAAAGTGCGTTATTGACATCAGTATATTGGTATGAGGCCTCAGCCCAAGAAAATGGAGTAGCAACTAAAGACCCTCTTAGGTATGGCTCTGAGTTACTCCATGTAAATGCAACAGAGCCACTAGGCATCATCCTGGCTGAAGGCATTTGAATTAAGCCAATAGTGCCGCTGTTGCTAAAGCTTGGGTAAGTCGATTTAGGATAGATGTAGTCATCTATATCAGCATAAAGATTAAGTGAGAAAAAAATGACAAGGACCAATAAGCATTTGCCCGGTCTTCCAGATATTTGCATTGGCCTAAATTCTAATTGCTAATACTATTCAAGGAGGCTAATGATAAAGCTAGGCTACTTAAAATTGGCGATACACTAGATGCATAAAGAACGCCAGAAAGCTTACCAATATCTCTAGGAGCATATATTATTGTTCCTGGATATATATCTACAGATTTTGCAAAGAGCAATGTTTTAGAATTAAAAAGATGGGTTGTGCCATCAGGATCAATAACTAGTAGCTCGTTGAATGCAGAGTCTTTGAGGCCACCAACTAGTTTAATGTAGTCTTTTGCTGAAAAACTAGATTTAAATGCTATGTTCGAGGGATTTTTAAAGTCTCCAAATAAATATACAATTTTCTGAAGTGCTGGAATGACAATGCGGTCTTTATTTGCAAGTTGGATATCAGATGATGCATCTGACCCGAAGCTTGAAACATCAAAATTTGCTATCAATCTCCCAGTAAAGTTCTGGGACCTCAACTCTTCACCGAGTAAATCCAAAGCAGAGGAATCAACGCTCCGATTGGGTTTACCAATATTAGAGACAATGTAATTGACCGTATCGGAGTAATTCAATTGTGCAAATATTTTTTCTTTATCTAGTGCGCTTTGCCTAAACAATGCTCCCCCAAAAGTATAAGCATCATCTTTATACCCTCCAGCACGCTCAATGACCTCTGATAACTTTTCACCTTCTCGAATATTATATTTACCAGGTCTGTGTACCATGCCCTCAATAATTACTTGCTGTGCCGGCTTTGGTTGATTTACAAAAGATGGAACAATCAATGAATCACGAGGATTTAATTTAAAGTTCTGAAGTTCCTTCAGTGCAATTATTGTATTTTTCGTACCACTCAGATCAACACTATCAATTGAAATGCTCTTAAATCCGTAAAAACCTTCTGAAAATCCACCTGCAAATTCAATGGCAGAGCCTGCAGTTTCTTCTGGCATTATTTCAAATAAAGCTTCGTAGTTCACACCACCAGATACAGGGATAATAAAAGAGGATGGATGTACAAAAATCGTATCACCGGACCTGAGGGTGCTGGTAGAATTAAATTTTCCAAAAACAAAAATATCATAAAGATCCACTGTTTCGATAACCTTGCCGTTTCTTTTGACATCAATTTTTCTGTAAGAACCGTTATCTGAGATTCCCCCAGCTACATTTAAAGCACTAAGAACGCTAGAACCGCCACTGATCGTAAATATTCCCGGACTTTCTATACCACCAAGCATCAAGACTTGAATATCTCTTACCTTTGATAAGCTCAAGTAAGATGAAACTCCAACGGTCTTCATGTCGATATAGGCTGAAACAAGATCCTCTGCATCAGATAGGCTTTTTCCAGCTACATAAACTTTTCCAAACTCGGGAATTGGTAAAGAGCCATCTCTACCAATCTCTAGCTCAATCTCCTCAGAAATTTTGCCTGTAAGGAGGAGTTTGAACTGATCGCCTACATCCACCAAATAATTACCATTTAAATTTGGAACATTAATTGGCATAAATGATGACTGGAGAGATTGGAAGAAAACGTCTCCATATCTAGTTAGATCTCCAATCCCAGTTAATTTATCACCGTCTATCTGCTGCTCTAATGCCTTAAGTTGATCCTTTAGCTTGTTGAGGATCACCTTGTTTTTTTCTAAAGAGGTATCTGAGCGGAATAGGTCCTCTAATTTAGTCTCCTCTTCTACAGAATTTTGCACTTCAATTTGATCTCTAACTGAAGGAGGAAGCCCTTCCAAAAACTCCTGAGACAGTTGTGGGCTAGTTTGGGCAAAAATTGCTGATGAAAATATAGTAAATGCAACCAACAATGTTAGCGCTAAGGAAGAAAAATGTTTAGTTGAAATCATGCGAGTGGGACCTAAATTTTATCCAATTATATCGCAACTTCAACTCAAATACCTAACTTAATATCAGCCTCAATCGCTTCTGCAAGTGACACGCTTAATTAATATTAAAAAGGTCTCGGGTAAAAACTTTTTCCTGCACTGCATCCAAGGCTGTGCTATTTCTATTGGCTAATATAATACTACTTTGATCAATAAAGTGATCTAAGTCATTGCAAATATCAACTCCTTGAAAAGAGCTCTCATGAATTTCAGGCTCATGAATGATGATTGTTAGACCGGACTCAATTAATAATTCCATTATTCCTAGTATTGATGAAAATCTATAGTTATCAGAACCCTCCTTCATTGATAATTTATAGATGCCAATTACTGAGTGGCCTCCTTGAATTATTAGATTTGCAATATATTTTTGTCTAGTTAAATTTGCATCGACAATTGCTTGCATTAAATTTTGAGGGACCTCGGAGTAATTAGCTAGAAGTTGCTTAGAATCTTTGGGTAAGCAATATCCACCATAACCAAATGAAGGATTATTATAGAAATCTCCAACCCTAGGGTCAGCACAGACTCCATTAATCATCATCAAAGGATCAAGTTTTTTTTCAATAGCAAAGCTATCAAGCTCATTAAAGAATGATATGCGCATGGCAAGAAAGGTATTGGAAAATAGTTTTACCGCCTCAGCAGATGAAGAATCCATAAGCATTACTGGCGCAGTTTTTTTTGAGGAAGCGTTAATCAGGATATCAGCAAACCTTTGCTTGTTGGGGTGGATACCGCCAACAATCACCCTTGAAGGACATAAGTTATCCTCTAGAGCAGAGCCCTCTCTTAAAAATTCAGGTGAGAAAATAATTCTATTGGTCTTGTATTTTTGATTAAGAGACTCAGTAAAGCCCACGGGAACAGTCGACTTTATAACAATAAGAGCCTCTGGATCATGGTTAATATGGAGAATATTCTCTATCACTTGCTGTACGCTTGAAGTGTCGAAAGAGTTACTCCTCTCGTCATAATCAGTGGGAGTAGCAATGATAAAAATTTGAGTAGCATCATATGCTGATTGATCTGGGAGCGAGGCACTTAAATGTAAGCGTTTTTCTAAAAGATATTTTTGAATTAGGTTATCTTTTACAGTTGTTTCTTTGTTATTTATTTTAGTAACTTTTGAAGGATCAGTGTCAATCACTAGGACATGATGCTCTTGAGAGAGCAGAACACCCAAAGACATACCCACATAACCTGCTCCAAAAATGACGATAGGAGAAGAGCTACTCAGACTTACGGCCATAGCTATCCTCTAGCCGAACAATATCAGATTCTTCAAGAATTTCTCCACATTGCACTTCAATGACCACTAGATTCTCTTTACCATCATTACTCAGACGATGAATGGATTGCAAGGGGATTTCAATGTACTGCCCAGGAGTAAGAGTAAGCTTTACGCCATCGAGCTCAACAGTTGCAATACCACTGCCTACTACCCAATGCTCCATTCTGTGATGATGTTTTTGGAGGCTGAGTATGCCCCCAGGATGCACTGTTAATTGCTTCACCTTATAGCCCTCTGCATCTAAAAAGGATGTATGACTCCCCCATGGCGCATGAATAGTAGTAACTTTTGATAGACCTGAAGGTAGAAAAGTAGCCACATATTTATCCGTGAAATCTGAAAGAAGCCAAGAGCTACTATTTTTTTTATCCTCTCCGCCAGCACCATAAATAAACTCAACCCTTTCATCGTTTTGAAATGCAACCGCTTCAGGAGTATTGCTTTGAGCCCTGTCTCCACCATTCGCAAAAATCACTTTTTTAGAAAATTTTAAGCACTCAAGAATTGCACCTATTGCAGATCCGTCACCATCATCAAATGAAATAACCCTATCAACTGATTTTAAATTTTCTATTACGGCTGCGCGCTCTTTCCAGGGCATTAAGTATATTTTCTTTTTATTGATGAGCCACTGATCTGAGTTAATACCGACAACTACATGGTCAGAGTATTTTGTAGCAGAGGTGATGTATGCAATGTGTCCGCTATGAACCGGATCAAAGCCACCTGTGACTAAGCAAACTGTTTCTTTCATTGGTAATAGTAAATTTTGTAATATTTCATTATTTTAACAGATTAAAAAATTTGATAAAAATATAATGCATTCATACTGGAGACTAGTATTTATATATTTTAAGAAAAATTCTTCGAGTTCCCGCTCCTGCCATATTAGAAAACCCGTTTGTTACTTCTGAGTCTGAGCTGTATTGGTAAAGTGGCTCTTGATTATAGAGACTGGATGACCTCTCTTTGTCCAGCTCACCAACTGCAAGAAGCTCATTCTCATCAATGCCACATATAGGAGAATTTGCACAAACGATCATAATGGATCTTTTATCATTTGTTATTGCTGATGGATTTACGGTCTCGAATACATGGGTAAATGGATGTCGATTTGACCAGTGGTGCTCAAATACATTCGCTATTTCAGGGTGAAAGTTTAGATCACCGGTGTAACCCATTGCAGCAATCTTGATAACAGAGTGCTCTTGGATCAATGAGAGGACATCTACATCTGATAAAAATGGATTAATTCTTTGGGAGTAAATTTTAGAAAAAGAGCTCAGAAAACCAGCAAGCGAAAGAAAGCAAAATAAAATAATAAAGGTGCTCTGAATATTAGTGCGAAGTTTAAGCTTAGTAAAAATACCATCCAAGCCAAAGGAAAAAAGAATTATAACTATCGGAATTAAAACGATGGAATGACGGGTTGGACTGAAGGTTAGTTTCATAGCAAGAACTAATCCAATCCAGATAATTAATGTGGTGAGGATAAAAATAAAAATATTATAATAATTTTTACTTTTAGAAAGCTTATAAAAACCATAAGTTGAAATGAGAAGCAGGAAGCATGAGTATGTAATGCTCAACCCATCAAATGACTCTCTGAAACCAAAAATACCATAAATAACTTTAACCGCGTTAACAAAGAAAAAACTAAAAAAATTTGTAAAAAAATTGATATAGCCATTTAAAAAATACTCTTGCTGCCAAACAAACTCTTGATTGAAGCCAGCATTCCAGCCAACTCCTGGGTTGACTCCCAGTCTCTCAGATAAAAAAATAAAATATATTATTGCTACAAAACTAAGATTGATAAGTCCTGCTGGGACCAGTGAACAAAATCTTTTCAAGCGTTGTTTAGGCTTGCATGCCAAAAGATAACCTAAGTAAAAGCCAGGAAGAAAAAATATTGCTTGATAATGGCTAAAGCAGAGAGCAGACAATCCCACGCCTAATAAAATAGAATAACCAAAAGATGGTGTGATGTAGGCATATCTTTGAATAAGAAAAAACATTAAAAATACAGCAAATAGGCCCAGCATAAAATTCTCAGACTGGGAGGTGTATATAATAAGCATCCATGAGATAGTTAGAAGCAATGATCCGCAAGTCATCAAAATAATTTTTATTGGTCCTTTGAATAGGCGTGCAAAAAAAATCAAGCATGCAAATGATGCAAATGCGGAAATCAATGATGGCAATCTCATGACCTTTATAAAATCTTGATAAGGCAAGTCAAAGTTTAATATCAATGCTGTAAAAATAAATTGTAAAGGAGCGAATGTGCTGACTAGAGAAATGCTGAATGCCCCAATCATCCTTTTGATAAAATTGAAAATCAGATCATTTTGAATTAAATTATTGATTATCCAGTCTTGCATTCCAGCACTTAAAGAAACGCCATATTTTGTTACCTGAGAGGCAAAATATTCTGCATCATAGTTAACAATTACCTTTATAAGATAGGGACCAAATATATCGTCATAATGAGTAAAATGAGTTCCGAAAACTACGGATCGGGAAATCAGAAAAATAATAGCGATAATCGAAACCAAAGCAATATGCCAATACCTATTAAACAATTGCATCATATAAAATATAAAGGTTGAAAAGAATTAATTATAATATCAGGGTTCTCAATCAAAAAATAAATAGCCGCTGCGAAGATGAGTTATTTTTTAGCCGCTAAAATATATTTAATTGTGCGTTTAATCAAAGTCACTCTATTTTGCCAGCTTCCTCCACCACCCTTGGCTACCCCTGCCACTCTAGGATTAAATCGAACATCAAAACTCTGGATTAAAATATTATTTGCTCTCGCCTGCATTAAAGCAAAAAGATCTAAAGAGAAATCATCTGGAGCGCATTCACTTAAAAAACTTTGATAAAAAGAGCGTTTAAAGACTTTCGGTTGGGCGTTAATGTCATCTAGGTAAACTTTAAGATGAAAGTAGGTAAATAGTTGCATTCCAAAAGTAAAAAATCTCTCTAAAATTGCACGATTGACTCTTCTGCCCTTGACAAAACATGGGGTCGAAGAACTTCTCAGCAACCTATAGCCTAAAATTAAATCATTAAGATCTGTCTGCAAGTCTGCATGCGTCCAAGCGACTGTATCAAATGTAGACATTTTAAGTCCTTGCAAAATATCAAACCCATAACCAGCCCTAGAGCTCATTTTTACAAGGTCTATATTTTCAATGGAAAGCCTCTTGAGCTCATGTTGAATCAAGTCTGGGGTTCCATCAGAGGAGCATCCATCTACCAAGGTAAAATGAAAGGCAAAATCTGCAGTGGCAGCAAACTCTTCAAGCTTAGCAAATAGTTGTGATATGTTTTCACGTTCATTGAATATCGGGATAACAACTGATAAACCGGACGGAAAATTATGACTGGACATTATTTTTTTAGTAGCTGCGCTTTTGCATGCATTGCTGATGATGTTTTTTTATTATGCTTGTAAAAATCATTCCAGTACTTAAGAGTCTGTTCGTATAGCTCATAATCATCAGGGGTACCCCAGCAAATATAATTAACATCATATTTCTTAACAATGAGCCTATCTTTGATGTAGTAATTTAATAACTTATCTACATAGAATTTTCCATCTATGGTGTCATTTGCCCAAATCATTTTCTCTAAATAGCCCAGGAATACCTTTGCACTTTTGAACCAGAACATCCCTGTGGTTGCATGATCATTCATGGGTGAGGAGCTAACAGTTTTTTTGAAGCTAAGATTGGTGAGGGACTCGTGATCTTTTTTTAATTTTGCCCAACTATGCGCGCCTGGATCGCGCTCTATATTTGAATCATTGGTATGGCTAAACATGATTGCATCAGTAGTTTTTTTTATGCGATTAAATGCTTTAAGGTCTATATCAAAACCATTGTCACAGGCACCGATAAATAACTCCTCGTCATTCTGAAGAAACTCTCTTGCTAAAAAGCAACCAAATGCCTGGTCAAGCTTAATATGATCATGAATAAAAATGGCTTTTGGAAACTTTCTATGAATTTTTTTCTCAAGACCATTTTGTGAATGTTCAAAGCTATTGACACAAATAATCTTACTTGAACTGTCATTAATCCAGGGAATATCAATCATAGAGCTTAAAGCCATAGAATTTTTTTTTCCATCATGCCGGCTGGTAACTGGAATTAGTGCTTTGTTAAGAGCATAGCCCTTTTCTGAAAACCTACTCCCCTTGCCACCCATTGGAATCAAGATAATCATGAGGTCTGATCAAGGTTCTTTGCCACATTCATCCAGTAATTATATTCATTGAGGTCTTTAGGTGTGCCCCATTGGCAAAAATAGTCAATCACTGGTGGGCACAGGACAGTTAAGCCATCTGATACCATGCCATTAAATGGAAGGCTCATATAATACTCTCCATTGATAGATTCTTTACTAGCAACCAATTGATGGCAATATTGTTTCATTATTTTTCCAGATTTAAAATAATACAATCCAGGAGATTGTAAATCCATAAACTTATTCTTGTTCAGTTGAAATTTTTCTCTAATTTTTTTTAACTTATATGAGTTGTCGGTTTCACAGGTAGCATAAACGTTATTTTTGTGGATCAGGTGAGGGTGAAAGCCGGTATAACATGGAACAGCACCATCAGGATCTTGCACTTTAATATACTGTTTAAATTTTTGAAAGTTCCAGCCAACAAAAAAATCGCAATAACTTATTAGCACCGGCTGGTCATCATCAATTGCATCAGAGGCTCTAAGCACATCAGAGACTGGACCTTTTTTAACCCAGTCTTTTATTGAAAAAATCCTTGCATCAGGTGCTGCGATACTCAACTCTTTTTTAATATACTTCTTTTGTTGGAGGTGCTCCTCTCTACAAATAAATAAAATTTTATCTTCATTGCCAGGGAACATGGTGGTTACCCAGCTAATCATCGGAATCTCATGAATTTTTATAAAAGGTTTTAATCGAGCATATCCTTCTGCGATAAATCTGCTTCCGTGACCCGTCATTGGAATTACTATCTGCATATTATGTCCACAATTCAGGATATTTCGTGCATACAGCCTCAATGCTGAAGCCCTGTATTTTATTTTTCATATTAGTAATGTCCTCTTTTGGAAACCCCTGTAGCTCAGGCGAAACCAGGCAAAGCTTAAAACCAGCATCTCTTAACTCAGAATAACTCTCTGCTGAAAGTGGAAAATCTTGGAATGTATCAACCCATACCCAATTAACTCTCCCTCTAAATGCCAGAGCATAATCTATTGGTTCAAAATCAGAGAATCTCACTGCTAGATTCTTCGGGCCAAAGCCTTCTATAGATCTCAATCCAGATTTTATGGAGTAATTAACAAAAAAAGGCATACTCATATCTAAAAAAAACCAGTTAGACACTCTATATTTTGTCATGAGGTCTATACATTTAGACTCTATACCTTCAGATTTTAAATTGAGAATCAACGGTCCGTTGCAATTCCAAGAACTTAAAAAAGATTCAAGCATCAATGGATTATTGGAGTCATGCTGAAAGGGATCATGATGCAAGATTAACTTATCTAAGTGATATCTAACGTCTATCTCAGCACCATCAGTTAGCTCAAGCTCAGAAAGCTGCTTAAGAGTATTAATGCGATGGCGTATAATCTGCATTTATTTTGAAACTTTTTTTCTATACTTTTCTGATTGCATGTTATTTAAAACATCTACATCTTTTGGGGATAAATGCTTCTCAGTAAGGCCCAGCATGAGCATATTAGATTGTAAATATTCTACTGTAGCAATTGTTTCAATAGCAGCAGTAGTTCTGCTTTCGAGCTGCTCAGGACTCATATAAATAACTTGATCAGGAAAAAGAAAGGCCTCAGGATCAATGGGCTTGATGTCTGCAAGAATTTTAAAGTCTGCAAGGTTAAATAACCTCCTTACCTTTTCATTGCAAGTTCTATGAATATCCAAACATTGTGAATGACTTGGGGATGAGGCAATAACCCCATGGCTCTCTAGAAATACCAAGCCCTGATATTCATCTCCAACCTCGTTCAATGCACTTTTAATTGCGAGAGTTAAGTTTCTACCAGGTGTGCAATAATCCACCCAGATTGCATCAGGAAAATGCTCCAAAATTAAATGCTTACCTTCCTTGGCACATAACAAAACATTTAAAAAGACAGAATGTGAGTGAATTACATACTTCCCGAGCAGCGCATGAAAACCTGTTTCAATGGAAGGGCGGCCAACACCACCTAGAGCAAACTGCTTAATTGATTCGCTATAAACATCCTCTAGTTCATCAGGAAGATCATGATAGCGATTAACTTTTTGGTAATCTACTATTGAAACTCCATGACTAACAGACATATCCTTTAAGGAGATACCTGAAGCTTTAATAGCCATACGAGTATCATCAAGCTTAACCGATGTATTTCCACCACCGCCTTGCACATAGGCAATCTCATTGCCTATCTCATGAGACATTAGAATTAGATTAGTTAAGTTGGTGTCATCTTGCATGTTCAGCCTCTTCAAAAACCATATAAGTAACTATAAATACTATTACGCCAAAAGCATTTGAAGGCCAATTAGGTTTAGAAATACCAAGCTCTTGCAAGCCCTCTATATGCGCATGAGCAATCAATGCTAGCTTTGCAGGCGAAATGAAACCCTTCACACATAAAATTTGCTTATTGTCGTCCAAAAAATCATGCTCCAAAATAAGTGCCGGGGTGTGAGAGAATATTTTAAATATCTGATCCATTGAGAATGAATTAGGCAAAATTATTTTGTAGCTCAAATCCTCGGGTAGCTGCTCCTCAAACTCACAGTCAAGAAAAGGTTCAATAATGACATCTGCAAACTTTAATTGGCTCTGAATATAACTTTTAGAATCGTCAGCCCGATTACTGATTTGACTCATGACATCCTCTTTAGATTTTCCTCTAGATTTGGTGTCACGAGCAATTTTCCATGCTGCATTAAGGTCCGCAGAAGGGTTTAAAAATATTTTTAGATCAAAAAGTGCACGTTGACGCTCAAGAAAAAATGGATGAAGCCCCTCATAAATCAATAAATTTGGAGCAGAGATTGGGAATGGCCTATCAAACTTTCCAGTGCTGTGATTATACTTTTCTCTATACACAGTTTTACCATTCAACAGATCCTTGAGAATTCTTAACTCATTATGTAATCTGTTGGCCTTTGGATCTAAATGAGTATGTTTAGACCAGTTATCACTTCCTCTTTCCCACTTATGGAGATCATCACCGTGAAGTTGAGATGACTTATTTGCACTAAAAATATCCACCAAGGCATTTGAGAAACTTGATTTTCCAGATCCAGAATCTCCCCCAATGCCAATTAAGAATGGCACAGATGTGATCTTATGCTGCGAATACTTATTTAGCCCATAAATATAAATCCAATAGCAGTTAAATATGAGCAGTACCTGCAAAAAGGTAAAAGATAAGTTAACGGCTAAACTATTTGTAAGACCGGCCTCATTGCTTGAAAATTCATGAAAAGCAAAGAAAGACATGTATGCAAGTTGCAAAAGCAGCACCATCAAAAATGCTCGAGAAGAAGATTTAGAGTAAAAGTAAAAAAGGAATGGAAGCAGCCAAAAATACCAACCCTGGGTGGGTTGAGTAAAAATTAAGAGCATTGCAAAGCAAAAGCCTAAAAACATTACAAAAATATCTTTATTGAGGGTATGAAAGGACAAGCCCTTGAGTAAAATTGCACAGTACGCTAAAGGCAAAAGATATAGACTTACTTCACCAAACTCTATGGTGCTCAACAGCAGTTTTGATTGCTGTTGATTGTTAAAAACCATGGATAGGAAAGATGCATCATAAAGATACGGGCTATTAATCAATAGAAAGGATCCGGCAGCTATGGAAATGAACTTTACAATCTGCAAAGTTGGCAGCCTCTGAGAGAGCAAGAAAATCAAAAGCATGGGGATAATCGCAACAATAACGGTCTTTGTAGCCATAGAGCATGCCAAAAATATCGCCGAAGCTTTTAGCGAGTTACGGAATAAGAAATACAGACTAATAAACAGTAATGCAATCGGAATTGCGTCTAGTTGACCGTGAATATATGAGATGTAAATCAAAACAGGTGAAAACCAATAAAGAAGAATTAACTTCAAAATATTTTTATGATTTAACCAAGATTTAAGTACATAAAATATTGCAATATCAGCACATAACAATGGAAGTTTGATGATCAAAGTTGAGAGTTCTGGACTAGCATTAATCCAACCAAAAATAAGTTTAGGGATTGATAAAATAACCAACATCAGGATTGGATAAGGAAAAATCTCAACTGATCCAAAGGCAAACTGCTGATAGGGATTGCTGAAACCCGAGGAAATGAAGTAATCCACAAATGGAAGAAAAAAATTACTTGAATATGTGCTGGAAAAAGAAAATGAAACAGCTAATTTCAAGAGAATGCCTGCAACAAAGAGCATCGTACATAACCTGGACTGAAGGCTAAGCTTTAAAATGAATTGCTTTAATTCCAAACGACTCCGCTCCTATGATATCTTTCTTAAAATTATCACCTATCATAACAACCTTCTTTTTGGTAAGTTGCATTTTTTTAAGAGCTAATTGAAAAATAGCTTTATGAGGCTTCTCGGCTCCAGCCTCTTCCGAGGTTGCCAGGAAATCAATATACTGATCGAATTTAATTTTTTTAAGCTTTGCTACTTGAAAAGTTGCCTGCATATCGGTGACTGCACATGTGACTAAGCCCATTTTTTTTGCGGTGGCCAGAAAGTTGCGGGCTTCTAGAGAAGGTGTCATTTCTTTATAAAACTTCTGCCAATAAAGTCTTTCATAACTTTCTGCAAGTATGTATGCATTTCTAATATGCAAATCTCTTAACAGCCCATCAAATGCAAACTGACGAGATCGACATGAGCCCTGAGGCTGAAGTTTTTTAGTTACTAATAGCCTATGCTGTACATACAAATCATTAAACTCTTTCAAAGAGATTGAACCTATCAAGCTAGAGTCACGCATTGCTTGATAGCAAGATTTTATTGCCATTTGATTTGGCCGGTCATAACTATACATCGTGTCATCAATGTCTATTAGAACACCAGAAATTTTTGTAAGATCGATGGATTGAAGGTTATTTTTTAAAGACATAGTATCTTAATCCTAAAAAATTCATGAATAATGAAATTGTGGTTGCAGATATTACCGCGATAATAAAAGCATATCTGCTCAAAGGCGATGTGTCCAAAAGCAATAGAATAAATTCGTTTATTAATGTATTCACAATCAAGGAGATTGAATACACAAGAACATACTTTTTAAGCTCTTGTTTGATTAATTTTGAGTTATTGAATGTAAACAGAGAATTTAATATGTAGCCTGCTGCAACACCAAAACAAAAGCTTGAAGCTTTAGCTGCGATAGATGGCCAACCAAAGTGTAGAAGCATGAAGTAGATTGAAATATCTGCCAAAAATGCAATGCATCCGACTAGCAAAAATTTAAAAAAATTTTTAGATAAACTGTCCATTATATTTTGTAGCGATTTATAGGATTAATAACCAATAATAAAGAGTGCATTCGCCATAATCTTAATGTTAATTTGAGTTAGTTTTAATAAAATAGCGCTTTATGTACTCTACCATCTTTGTGGGAAGGTTTTTTTTAAGAAACATCGTGGTAATGAAGTACGCCGCCACAAAAAATCTTTCTAGAAAATGCATCTTATGTTTTTTGAAAACATAAAAATTGTCCACATGAGTTTTATATGACCCCGATACTCCACCTAACCTGAATGCTCCAATAGGTTGCTTGAGAGACTGCATATTTTGACTTTTTTCAGCAAGACGAAGAAGCAAGTCAAAGTCAGAGCTGATTGGAAAAGATAAATCGTACCCACCCATATCTCTAAAGACATCTGCTTTAATGAATGTAGACATGTGAGGAGCTGGCATATCCATATAGCGACCTTGCTGATATGTAAAATTATGAATTGGGTATGCGGTAGATATATCTTGATCACATTCAGTTCTAACGATTACTGGAGCAAAGCAGTAGTCAAGGTCTTTCGTTGAAATAGCATTAGCAATAAGCTCAATCGCATTCGTAAAATACACATCACTTGCGTTTAAAAAACTAAGATAGGATCCAGTAGCTATCTTGGCACCCTTATTCATCGCATCGTAAATACCCAGGTCACTCTCTGAAATCCAAGAGTCTATAACATGGTCATATTTTTTAATGATATCCACTGTCCCATCTGAGGAGCCACCATCTATTACAATATACTCAATGCCTTGGAAGGTTTGATTGGCAATGCTCAATATGGTGTCTTCCAAAACTTCTTGGCCGTTATAAACCACTGTTATAACAGAAAGCAATGGGAGATTCTTACTACCTTTGTTCATAATTTTGGAATGCATAATATTGTTTTCACTAAGCTGTATTAGTAGAAACTTCTAAATTCATTTTTCTATTATTAATTCCAAATAGTCATTGAGCAATGTCTTAAGTGAGTGCAGCATATTAAGTTATTTTAATTAAAATACTTTACGCTAATTTTAGCCATTGCCCTATTCTTGACAAACTCAACATGAGTCTTGACTACTTTTTTTAAAGCCCTATCTCTAATAGAGATTGCATAAGAAACTGGGAGCAAGAAAAAAAAAATATAATTCTTTTGTAAGACTTTCCACATCTTTACTGAATCTATAAATTTGATATCACCATGAATGCAGTATCTAAAGTAATTAATTACAGTAAGAATTTTGATCTTTATCTTCATGGATTTGAACTTTGCAAGACTGGTAGTTTTGCTCAAGGCGTAAGCAGACCCTCTGCAATACTGCAATCTCTTGCCATGACTTACACTATTTTCTGCACTTCTATCCATAATCTTGGTGACAGTATCTGAAAGGAAAAATTTAAAAGGCTTAAATAGATCCCCAAGAAGAACACTTTCAATAGTTAAAAAGTCTATTTCAGGAAATCTTTGATCAAGATAAATATTGCTTTTTGCGCATATTGTTGCATCTCCTTTTATGATATCTCCTATATATTCCCAAGGATGAATGCCTAAATGTGGCAGGCTATTATTGTCATGGAAAGTCTGAGAAATACCTTGAGTGCATAAATTTTGCGCAATCACGCCTGCAACTGAATCTTTAGAATCTATTTCATTATCTTGAATAATTTTTACGATCTCCTCTAATGCATTTTTTAGTAAAAAGTCATCAGAGTCACACCATATTAAATATTCGCCCTTAGCATGATCTAAAAGTAGATTGTCGATTGAGGATTTGCCTATTCTCAGATCTGGGGAAATGTAAGTAATAGAAAAATCTTGTTGTACAAATTGGTCTAGTAGAAACTCCTCCGTTCCATCTGTTGAGCCGTCATTGCCAACTACCCATTCAAAATTTGTAAATGTCTGCTCATTCAGTGATTGAAGCAGTGTTGGTAAAAACTCTACTCGATTGAATGCTGGCGTAAGAATTGAAATATACGGCCTACTTTTCATCCTGCAAATACGAATTTATGAAAGATCATAGGTAGTATGCATCTTTAAATAGTTTGCCTTCTGAGTCTTTCTGGGAAACAACAGGCTCTTCTAAACCCCAGTTAATGCCAAGTGCTGGATCAGACCATATGATAGTTTGCTCAGACTCTTGATCATATGGACTATCTACTAAATAAGAAATAATTGCTTGATCTGATATAACAGAAAATCCATGCGCATAGCCCTTGGGAATCCATAATAGCTGTTTTGCTTTTCCGTCTAGCGGAACAACAAAATGCTCACCAAAAGTTTTTGAGTTCTCTCTGATATCCACTGCAACATCAATGATACTACCTTCAATCACAGAGACTAATTTCCCTTGTGTGTTATTTAATTGATAGTGCAGGCCCCTAACAATACCTTTAGAAGAAAGGGATTCGTTTTGCTGAAATAAATCAAGCTCATATCCAGCTGCTTGATGAAAAATTTTTTTATTAAATCGCTCAAGGAAGTAGCCTCTTTGATCCGTAAAAATTTCTGGAGTGAATAAGGTAAGGTCGATCGAGCCGATTACTTTCTGATGCTTCATGCGAGGGTTTTTAGTGAGCTAATATGACTGAATCAGGTTAACAATGTAATGTGTGTCTTACTTTTAACAGATTGTGGCAAATGCAGTTTAAATACAGGTATGCTTTTCATGCTTTGATTATACTTATAAATGTAAAAGATTTCAGTCAAATTTAAAGCTAGCAGATATTTTTTTGAGGTGAGAAGCCTAAAAAATATTTTAACCTTGAAATTTTTTTTATCATTCTCTTCCAGTAAGATCATCTTACTATCAATCTCAGTGGATGCTCATAATATGTATTCTTTGCTTATCTATAGTTAATTAGTTAAATTAGCGAGGATAAAATCAGTAAATCTATAAAAAATAAATAGTCGTATCTAGATAAAATGAAGTTTCTTAAAATTATATCTTCTAGCTTTCATCCAAGGGGGGTTAGAGAGCAGTCAACCCTCACTGGAAGCCCTCTCGGCTTCTATGGGCATAGCCAAAATTTCACATCAGAGGATGATGTGATTGAACTATTGAAATTTAATCTAAGTTATGAGGATAAGATAGATCCCGGGTATGAGAGAGATATTTTGATAGTGTCATCAAATAGTCAGACTTTTGATAAAGGTAAGACTTATTTAGATGCGATAAACAATACTGAGATAAATCGAGGCACTGTGTTTACCATGATGAGAGAGAATATTGGTTATTCTTTTGGAGCATATAATGCTGGATTTCAGAAATATCAGGAAGATTATGATTTTTTTATTTTTCAAGAAGATGACTTGGTTTCTCACATTCCAAATTATTTAAAAATTGCGCATCAAATTTGGGACGATACAGAGCAATGTGGGTTTGTTCCTTTTATTGGAGCGACAAAGGTCGGAAGAAGTCATCGCAGAGCATTGGGAATAAATAGAAATGAAATTGTTTCTTGTCATGGAGGGCATGGGATGAGTTCAAGAGAAGTCTTGCAAAGCGTTACTCAAAAATTTGGAAGTTTGCCATTTTATGCTGACAAGGATCAGTTATACATAAAACATCTTCAAAATGGCGAGATCATGTTTACATACTCTATCAAAAAAATTGGTTACCAGTTTGGAGAGCTGCCCAAAGATTTAGTTTTAGTTGCTCCAGCGCTAGATCTTATGAGGGGACTGGAGATTAGAAAAAATCCATATTTACATGAAAGATTTATGTACTATTTTGGATTAATGGTTAAGAAGCCCCTATATCCTATTTTGCTAAAAATTGGGTTAGTGAAATAAAACTCTATTTTAAAAAGCAATCCTGAAGAGATAATTTCCAATCTTGCTGTGGGATATCAAAATCATGGAGAATTTTTTTACATAATAGGGTTGAAAATTTAGGTCTTTTAGCAGGCAGTTGAAAAAAGGAGTCTTCGACTGGAGATAACTTAACCGAACCAAGCAATGGATCATTTTCCTTGCAAATAGAAATAAGCTCTTGGATAAATTGAAATCGTGAGACACTCCCAGAATCCGAAAAATGATAGATGCCACTATCGTTACTTTGCATAAAACTAGGTAAAGACTGCAATACTGCATTTGCAAGGTTTTTGGAGTATGTGGGTGAGGTGATCATATCTGTTACACCATTAATGGTTTGAGTATTTTCATCAATGAGTTTTTTAATCATCTGAGGGAAAGAGATGTTGGTATTGCTATAGAGAAATGAGGTCCGAAAAATTAGAAACTTTGCATTAGAATCTATGACCGCCCTTTCTCCTAAAAATTTCGAATTGCCATATTTATTAATTGGTCTGCATTCATCTTCTTCGCTATAAGGCTCGGTTGCATTTCCATCGAAAACATAATCAGATGAAAAATGAATAATTGGTATGCTGTTCGAGAAACTATAAGAAGACATTTCAGCAACTGCCTCAAAGTTAATTTTTAAAGCCCTAGTTGCATCCTTTTCAGCTTCATCAACCTTGTTGAATGCAGAGCAATTAATAATGCAGGAGGGTTGGATTTGGTCTATGTAAGGAACTATCTCTTTCGTATTTAAAAGATCTAAATCACTAGAAGAGCTAAAGAAAATATCATCTTTTGTGTAGAGCTCATTAAAACTTCTAGCAAGCTGGCCATTGCGACCAAATACAAGGATCATGATGAAATTAATTGATGTAGGTAGTCGCCATAGGGGCTATTTTTATACCTAATAGCATTATTTTTTACTTGATCAGAGCTTATCCAACCAAAGTTCAAAGCAATTTCTTCGAGACAAGCAATTTTTAAGCCTTGTCTCTTTTCAATAGTGCTAACAAATTCACTAGCAGCCAACAATGCGCGATGAGTCCCAGTATCAAGCCAAGAAAAGCCTCTACCTAACTGGGTATGAGTTAAGGAACCTTCGTTGAGATATGCCATATTTACATCTGTGATTTCAAGCTCGCCTCTTTGGGAGGGCTTAAGATTTTTTACAATTTCGATAACCGAGTTGTCATAAAAATATAACCCTGTAACCGCCAAATTGGACTTGGGTTTCATTGGTTTTTCTTCGATAGACAGTACTTGCCCCTGATCATTAACCTCCGCTACACCAAATTCTGATGGGTTTTCGACAAAAGCTGTAAAAATCTTAGCACCCTGCTCTAGTTTAGTTGCATCAAGCAGCATCTCTCCAAATTGATGACCAAAAAAAATGTTGTCCCCTAAGATCAAGCTAACCGAGTCTGTTCCAATAAACTCTTCGGCTAAAATAAATGCTTCAGCTATCCCATTAGGCTTGTCCTGAATCTTATAGCTAAGCTCTATACCAAAAGAGCTACCATCCCCAAGAACTCTATGAAATAAAGGTTGATCAGATTCCGTGGTGATAATTTGAATCTCTCTTATTCCAGCCAGCATCAAGACTGATAGTGGATAGTAAATCATGGGTTTGTCATAAATAGGGAGAAGCTGCTTAGAAAAAGCGAGAGTAAGGGGCATTAGTCTTGAGCCTGACCCACCTGCTAGAATAATACCTTTCATAAAATTATTTCTCCCCGATCCTTTTCAAGGAATAACTACCATCTATTATAGATTGCCACCAAGAGTCATTTTCTAGGTACCATTGTACTGTCTTTCGCAGCCCAGACTCCAGAGATTCGTGCACTTCCCACCCAAGAGTTGATTGAATTTTTGATGAATCTATAGCGTATCTTTGATCATGGCCCGGCCTATCTTTAACAAAAGTTATCAGGTCCTTAAAATGCTGAATACCAGGAGCCTTCTCCTCCACCATGTCTTCCAGCAATTCGCATATTTTTAACACTATATCAATATTTTTTACTTCATTGGAGGCTCCAATATTATAAGTTTGCCCATGTTTTCCTTTTAAGAATGCAAGCAGCAAGCCCTTCACATGATCCTCAACAAATATCCAGTCCCTAATCTGCTGCCCATTTCCATAGACAGGAATTTCTTTTCCATGAATGGCACTTAAGATTACATGTGGGATGAGCTTTTCAGGAAAATGAAAGGGGCCATAATTATTCGAACAATTGGTAATGATGGAGGGAAAATTAAATGTTCTATGCCAAGACTGAACCAAATGATCAGAGCTAGCTTTGGATGCTGAGTAAGGTGAGCTGGGCATATACACATGGTTTTCATCACATGGTGGCTCAGACAGATCTATGTCTCCATAAACCTCATCAGTTGAGACGTGAAGGAAGGTAAATGCTTCTTTCTTGGTTGATTCTAGTGCCTGCCAATAGCTTAAGCATGCTTCTATTACATTGTAAGTACCTATTATATTTGTTTGTATGAACGGGGCAGCATCATCAATGGACCGATCAACATGAGATTCGGCAGCCAAATGAATTACGCCGTCCGGTGTAAGACTGCTCAGAGTATCTCGTATTAAGGAGCCATTACAAATATCTCCATGAACAAAAGTGTACCTACTAGAGTTCTCAATAGACTCTAGAGAGTTCAAATTGCCAGAATATTTAAGAGCATCAAAGTTAATAACCTCATGCTCGGTATTATTTAGAATATGCCTTATTAATGCGGAGCCAATAAATCCGGCGCCACCTGTGATCAGTATTTTCATTTATGAAATAATTTAAACGACAATTTTAACACTAATTTTTGGGATAACTTTTACTTAAGCTATAAATTAAGTTTGGTACTAATTTCATTTGCCGCATCCATGGCTGCCTGAATAACAATGCGCTCGTCAAAATTATTAACGACAATATCACGAGCTCGACCTCCCATAAGTGCTCTGTCGGAAGCAGACATATGAACCATCTCTAGGATTGTTGATCCTAGTGCATTTTGGTCTTTAGCAGCACAAAGTAAACCAGTGACTTTATGATCAACTATATTTCTACACCCCGGGACATCGGTGGCGACCACTGGAAGCGCCATTGCATTAGCCTCAAGAATGCATTTTGGCATCCCCTCTCTATATGAAGGCAAGATCAGGCAGTCCACTTTTGCCATAATCTCTTCAACCTCATCGGTTGGTCCAATCCACTCGACCCAAGGTAGTTTGCTCCAGTCATCTAGTGTTTTTTTAGAAATAGCAGATTTATTTTTGGCATCTGCAAAGCCGCACACCCAAAGATGGCATTGAATCTCTAGCTTATTGATATCAGACATAGCATGCATTAATTCATAGAGCCCTTTATCTGCAAGCATCCTACCAGAGTATATAAATCTAAATATTCTTTTATGATCTTGAAAAGGTTTTCTCAGATCAGGGTGAAACCTGGCTAAATCTACTCCCGATCCAGGTAAAAGAGCTAAACTTTTTGCCGGAACAAGACCACGCATTTTCAATAGATCAAAATCATCTTGATTCTGACAAAAGACCTTGTGCGCTAAAGGCTGACTTAGCCTATAAAGCATCCTCACAATGAAGGAAATAATATTATTATTAATAAAAGCTGTTCCCAGACCTGTAACATTATTGATAGCTGGTATTCGTGCTAAAAATGAGGCAAAGGTCCCAAAAATATTATTTTTTACAGTAAAGTGAAAGATTGCTATTGGTTTTATTTTTCTATATTTAAGAAACATTCTTGCCAGCAAATAAAGATCGGACAAGGGATTTATTCCTTTATTATCTATATTTAGTTGCTGCCAATCGCAACCTAGCGATTGCAGCTTGATTGAATACTCATCTCGCGGTGAAAGACAGACAACACCATAACCTTCGTCGAGAAAAGCAAGGATTGTTGATTTTCGAAAATTGTATAGGTACCAAGATGTATTCGCTGACAAAATAATTGATTTTTTCTTAGATTTGCTCATGTCTTATTTTATAGAATTATTTTGTCTTTCTATATTTTTTTATGCCCTATATTTTTTATAAATATTATTACAAATGATGTAATATGTAACTGTATTTAAGAAGTAATCCTGAAAAAACCAAACATTATATCCATGGAAGAATCTACAATAAATAACTTAATCGAGAAGCTGCAGATGCCTGCAAATGAATCTTTGAGCAGAATGGAAGCACTGCCAGTACTTTTTTCATTTGTAATATGTATAAGTCTAGCCTTTATGGTGCGGTATTTTTATATCAGACACTCATCTTCTATTGCAGGAAAGCTCAATATTGGAAATATTTTACCAATTCTTTCTGGGATAGTATTTTTAATTATTCTAGTCGTTAAGTCATCGATTGCTTTATCCCTTGGTTTGGTGGGAGCTCTATCAATTGTTCGCTTTAGAACTCCAATTAAAGAACCAGAAGAGCTTGTGTATTTATTTCTAGCAATCGCCGTGGGCTTAGGCTGTGCTGCAAATTATCTCTTTATTACTTCCGCTCTAACCTTTGCAATCCTTGGTTTCTCGTTCTTCTTTCTTTCAAGCAGTCAGGTAATTTTTGGAGCGAATGAATTCAACCTATCTATTTCATGGGAAAGTAAAAACATTACTTTCAATCAACTGATTGAGAGATTTGAATCAAATGCAACAACTATCAGTCTGGTAAGGTATACGGTAAATCCTAAGGCTAATTCAGCAGTTTTTATCGTTGAATCTCCCAGCATCGATGGCATAACTTCTATCACTCAAGAGTTGCAAACCCTTGATGAAAGTATTGCGGTGACATTCTCATCCCCTAATACAAACTGGTAAGTATCTTTTTTAAAAATTGCAATTAAAAAAGAAAAAATCACGACTATTTTGGTTAATATTACCATTTTTGATACTTGTTTCATTCCTAGAATTTAGCTCAAAGGATATTAGGATTGAGATACATTCGGTTAGCGAATGGATGTTAAGTCAAGACCTAGGCTTCTCTAGCTTTTTTAATATCATTGATGATGGCTCTTTGGAATTTAGAGGAGACTATACCCAGTCTGCTCCTAGTAAATTACTCTCCGTTTTTCAAAAATCCTCAGAAATATTTAATTATAAATTTATAACAAAGAGTGATTCTGATATCCCTGCCCTATACATCGATATAGCTTTTGAAGATTATGAAAGCTTGCTAGATGATAGAGATCAAGCGGTTGCAATGGATCAAGCCATTCAGTTAGATTTTCAAGAGGTAAAAGCAGATCTCATGATTAATGGTAACAAAAAGAAAGCGAAGGTAAGCCTCAAAGGGCTGCTAAACACTCATTGGCTCGTGAAAAGAAGGATGAGCTTAAAAATTAAAGTATTAAATGATGATACTGTGCTAAATTTCAAAGAATTCTCTATTCAAAAGCCAAGAGAAAGACAGTGGCCCTATAACTTTATAAATGAGCAGCTATCATCAACATTAGGAATTTTATCCACAAATACTAAGCCGATCAGAGTATTTTTAAACGGTGAGAAATGGGGGATCATGCTCGCAGAAGAGTCTATCGGTAAAATATTTCTTGAAAATAAGCAACGTTTAAATAGTCTGATATTTAAGTTTGGAGATGAGAGCATTTGGTTTGAGGGCTGGGCTGAAGATCCATTGTACCTATATAGGATATCTGATTCCTCGATTGTTTATAAAATATATAATAGCAATAAGTTTCTTGAGAATGATCCAGATATGCTGAATAGGGAAAAGATGAGCTACGTCTTACAAGAAAAAATTAAGCATTCCCCTGAATTATTTGATGAAGAGCAAATGGTTAAAGCATTTATGCTGGCTAGTGCCTGGGGCACGTATCATAACTTGCTCAATAACAATACGTCATATTACCTTAATCCCTATGATCTCCAACTAGAGCCAATCACAAGAGATCAGTATCCAATTCAACCAATTACAAACAAGGAATTGGTAGAGCAATGGCCGCCACCCATTCAATTCTTGATGTCTTTAGAAAACTCAG
>Ga0075445_10000363_pt1 | contig 24348 bp, 33 predicted proteins | sample CoawatmetaG02DNA_FD_72350 | JGI IMG/M metagenome (GOLD analysis project Ga0075445, IMG submission 72350) | Marine microbial communities from the West Antarctic Peninsula - Coastal water metaG029-DNA | ecosystem: Environmental > Aquatic > Marine > Coastal | place: Atlantic Ocean: West Antarctic...
CCTAGATTGTTGCGTTTATCGCAGCCGTCAAAGACCGTAGGTGCGAAAGCTTAATTTCCTACGTAGGTGGTGTTCAAATTGCGAATGCGGTTTGTCACTGATTAGCCGAAAGGCATTAAAAGGAGAATTGCTGTGGCATTAGCTAGAGAAGATAAAGAGAGAATAGTTCAGGAAGTTAAAGAAGTTTCGGCTTCTGCATCTTCGCTTGTAATTTCTGACGCTAGGGGACTTAAGGTTTCTGAGCTCACTGAAATTAGAAGACAAGGAACAGAGTCTGGAGTTCATATCCAGGTTATAAAAAACTCACTCGCAAAATTGGCATTTGAAGGCACTGATTTCGGTTGTACCGATGAAGTGTTAACAGGTCCGTCACTTTTTGCATTCTCATATGCTGAGCCAGGTGCAGCAGCGAAGATGTTAAAAACCTACGCCAAAAACTACGAGGCTCTTGAGATCAAGGCTTTGGTGGTAGAGGGGCAGCTTCTCGATGGATCGCAAATTGATGTTTTAGCATCATTGCCTTCAAGAGAGGAAGCTTTAACTCTTATTGCTGCAGTATTACAGGCACCTATTAGTAAATTTGCGACACTTCTTAATGAAGTGCCAACTAAATTAGCTAGGGTTCTATCAGCGGTTCGTGACAATAAACAGGCTAACGCCTAAATCTAGGAGAAGAAAATGGCTATATCTAAAGAAGATATTTTGGGTTCGATTGAAGAGATGTCCGTGATGGACCTAGTTGAGTTAATCTCAGCTATTGAAGAAAAATTTGGTGTGACTGCCGCTGCTGCTGTAGCTGCTGCTCCTGCCGCGTCTGCTGATGCTGGTGAGGCTGCTGAAGAGCAAACTGAGTTTGAGGTAGTTATAACTGCAGCTGGCGATCAGAAAGTCCAAGCAATTAAAGCTGTTAGAGCCATTACTGGTCTTGGGCTGAAAGAAGCTAAAGATCTAGTAGATGGAGCTCCTAACACTTTAAAGGAAGGCGTTAAGAAAGCAGATGCTGAAGAGATGCTAAAGCAATTGACTGAAGCTGGTGCGAGCGCAGAGCTGAAGTAGATCTTTCGAAAAAACAATATTTTTAGGGCAACATATGTCATATAGCTATACAGAAAAGAGACGGATTAGAAAAAATTTCGGAAGACTTCCAAAAATTATGGAACTTCCAAAACTCATCGAGACTCAGCTTGACTCTTATGCTCAGTTTTTACAGGAACATGTAGAAGCTGGCGCAAGAGAAAACAAGGGTTTAGAAGAGGTATTCCGCACTCTCTTTCCTATTACTAGCGTTTCTGGCAATGCGGCCCTTCAATATGTTTCATACGAATTAGGTAGACCTGGGTATACAGTTCAAGAGTGCCTTGTTCAAGGTTTGAGCTACTCAGCACCTTTAAGAATTACTGTTCGATTGGTTATTAACGACCGAGAGACTAACTTCCAAGAAGTAAAAGACATGAAAGAGGGGGAAGTCTTTATGGGTGAAGTGCCTCTAATGACTGAGAATGGCTCATTTGTAATTAATGGTACTGAGCGAGTGGTTGTCAACCAGCTTCACAGATCACCAGGTGTTTTTTACGATCATGATAAAGGCAAGACTCACTCTTCAGGCAAGGTTTTATATTCAGCTAGAATTATTCCTTACAGAGGCTCTTGGTTGGATTTTGAGTTTGATCCGAAGGATAATTTATTTTGCAGAATAGATAGAAGAAGAAAAATTCCTGCAACTATTATATTAAAAGCTCTGAGCATGGGTACAGAAGAGATACTACAAAGTTTCTACGATATTGATGCTGTCAAGATTGAAAAAGATGGACTTACAATCGACCTAATAGCTTCTCGACTAAGAGGGCAAACTCTTCCTGTTGATTTAAAAGTAAAATCAAAAGTTATTGTAGAAGCCAATAAAAGAATTACTGCAAGACACGTACGAGAGCTTGAAGAAAGTAAAATACAGTCTTTGAAAGTCGCTGATGACTATCTTCATACGAAAGTTATTGCCAAGGATGTCTTCAACCAAGAGACAGGTGAAGTGCTAGTTCCAGCTAACACTGAAATAGATGCTACGGTTATCGATGCTTTGAGAGCAGCAAATATTACTGATATCCATTGTTTATACATCAATGATCTTGATAAGGGTCCTTATATCTCTACCACTCTAAGAGCTGACCCAACTTCTAATCGTCTAGAAGCATTGGTTGAGATTTACAGAATGATGAGACCGGGGGAGCCACCAACCAAGGATTCTGCCGAAACATTGTTTGAGAACTTATTTTTCAATCCTGACAGATATGACTTATCTGAAGTCGGCAGAATGAAGTTTAATAGAAGACTGAAGATTGAAGAGACCAAAGAGACTCCAGGAGTACTTGATCTTGAAGACATTTTAAAAGTCATGAAGGGTATCGTAAATATCCGAGATGGTCATGATAGCGTTGATGATATCGATCACTTAGGCAACAGAAGAGTTCGTTCTGTCGGCGAGATGGCAGCCAATCAATTTAGGGTTGGATTGATTCGTGTTGAGCGAGCTGTTCGCGAACGTTTGAGTATGGCAGAAGCTGATGAGTTAGGTCCTCAGGATTTAATCAACGCCAAGCCTGTTACAGCTGCCATCAAAGAATTCTTTGGTTCCAGTCAACTATCTCAGTTCATGGATCAAAATAATCCATTGTCAGAAATTACTCATAAGAGAAGAGTATCTGCTTTAGGACCAGGAGGTCTTACAAGAGAAAGAGCTGGATTTGAAGTTCGAGATGTTCATCCGACTCACTACGGAAGGTTGTGTCCAATCGAAACACCAGAAGGTCCAAATATTGGTCTAATTAATTCATTTGCTTGCTACTCTCGAACCAATGCCTTCGGATTTATCGAAACGCCATACAGGAAAGTTAATAAACAAAAGGTAACAGACGAAATTGTTTACTTGTCAGCTATTGACGAGGGTGAGCATATTATTGCCCAGGCTAATGCTGTTCTTGATAAGTCAGGTACATTTGTTGATGATCTTGTGCCTGTTAGGCATAACGGAGACTCAACATTGATGAGTCCAGAAAGAATCGATTTAATGGATGTTGCTCCTCAACAGGTTGTATCTGTTGCTGCTTCACTCATTCCCTTTTTAGAGCACGATGATGCAAATAGAGCGCTTATGGGCTCTAACATGATGAGACAGGCTGTCCCTGTTCTTAAGCCTGAAAAGCCTTTAGTCGGTACTGGTTTTGAAACAATTGTTGCTGGTGACTCAGGTGTTTGTGTAGTTGCAAACAACAATGGGGTTGTTGAAAGCGTAGATGCTGGAAGGATTGTTGTAAGAGTTACTGATTCTAAAAATTCTGATAACGCTGTTGATATTTATAACTTAACTAAGTTCACTCGCTCGAATCAAAATACTTGTATCAATCAAAGACCACTGGTCTCAGTTGGAGATAAGGTTAAGTTTGGTGACATCCTAGCGGATGGACCATCTGTTGATAATGGTGAATTGGCCTTAGGTCAAAATATCAGAATAGCGTTTATGCCATGGAATGGTTATAACTTTGAGGATTCTATTTTAATGTCAGAGAAAGTCTCGCGAGAAGACAGATTTACATCTATCCACATTCAAGAACTTACCTGCATCTCCAGAGATACAAAATTAGGCTCAGAAGAGATCACTTCAGATATTCCAAATGTTGGAGAAGGTTCGCTTGCCAAGCTGGATGATTGCGGCATGGTATATGTTGGAGCGGAAGTAAAGGCAGGAGATATTCTGGTTGGTAAGATCACTCCAAAGGGTGAAACTCAGCTTTCCCCGGAAGAAAAGCTTTTAAGAGCAATATTTGGAGAAAAGGCATCAGACGTCAAAGATACTTCTTTGAGAGTTCCTTCTAGTATCAATGGCACTGTCATTGGCTTAGAAGTCTTTACAAGAGATGGTATGGAAAAAGATGAAAGAACTATGTCTATAGAACAAGATCATTTAGCAGTCACCAAAAAAGATGCTGATGATCAAATTCGCATTATCAATGATGCTACTCGCATTCGATTAGTAGAAGTTCTCAAAGGCGCATCTGTCACTAAAGGCGCAGGTCTTAAAAAAGGACTTAAAATTTCACCTGATGATTTAGCAGATATCTCTTTAGATGACATGCTTTCCATTAGATCTGCAGATGCTGCGATCAACAAGAAAGTTGAAGATGCAGAAAAGGCATTAACAAAGTACTTAAAAGAAATCGAAGATAGTTTTGAAGAAAAAAGACAAAAAATTATCAGAGGTCATGATCTAGCTCCGGGTGTTATTAAGATTGTTAAAGTCTATCTGGCTGTAAAAAGAAGAATTCAGCCAGGTGATAAAATGGCTGGTCGTCATGGTAACAAGGGTGTTATTTCTGAAATCATGCCTATCGAAGATATGCCGTATGATGAAGAAGGTAATTCTGTTGATATTGTCTTAAATCCACTTGGTGTTCCTTCTCGCATGAATGTTGGGCAGATTCTAGAGACTCACATGGGTGCAGCGGCAAAAGGTATTGGTGCAAAGATCGATAAAATGATCAAGGCCAAAGCTAAAAATGAAGAACTTAGAAAATACCTGACTACTTTATACAACAAAGATGCCACTATCCCAGAAGATATCGATTCTTTGACTAATGCTGAAATCTCTACTCTTGCTGGAAATCTTACCGGCGGTTTGCCGATTGCAACACCTGTGTTTGACGGCGCTAAAGAGTCAGAAATTAAAGAGCTTTTAAAGCAAGCTGATTTACCAGAGTCTGGACAGCTTACTTTGTTTGACGGAAGGACTGGACGCCAATTTGAGCGACCAGTAACTGTTGGATACATGTATATGATTAAGCTTAATCACTTGGTTGATGACAAGATGCATGCACGTTCAACTGGCTCATATAGTCTTGTTACCCAGCAGCCCCTCGGTGGTAAAGCTCAGTTTGGTGGCCAAAGATTTGGTGAGATGGAGGTTTGGGCACTTGAGGCTTATGGAGCATCTTATACATTACAAGAAATGCTCACAGTCAAATCTGACGATGTTGCAGGAAGAACTAAGATGTATAAAAACATTGTAGATGGCAACTATCAAATGGATGCCAATATTCCAGAGTCATTTAATGTACTCACAAAAGAAATACGGTCGCTTGGTATAAACATAGAACTCGATTCTGATAATTAGGAGAAATAGGTGAAAGATTTACTAAATTCGATGAAAACCAAGCAAGAAGATTTTTCTTCTATAACCGCAGGTTTGGCATCTCCTCAAATGATCAGGTCTTGGTCGTTTGGTGAAGTCAAGAAACCAGAAACTATCAACTACAGAACCTTTAAGCCAGAAAGAGATGGTCTTTTTTGTGCAAAGATTTTTGGCCCAGTAAAAGATTACGAATGCGTCTGTGGTAAGTACAAAAGAATGAAGCACAGGGGTGTTGTATGTGAGAAATGTGGGGTTGAGGTTACTCTTGCTAAGGTTCGAAGAGACAGAATGGGTCATCTTGAGCTTGCTGCTCCTGTAGCTCACATTTGGTTCTTGAAATCATTGCCTTCTCGAATTGGGCTATTGCTTGACATAACTCTTAGAGAAATTGAAAGGGTTCTTTATTTTGAAAGCTATATTGTTACTGATCCTGGGATGACTGAGCTCGAGAAATGTCAAATTTTGACAGAGGAAGAGTTTATAGAAGCTTTTGATGAGTATGGAGATGAGTTTACAGCTGGAATGGGCGCTGAAGCAGTTCAGATTTTACTTCAAGAGATTGATCTTTCTGAAGAAATAAAAATGATTAGAGAGGAAGTGCCTCAAACCAATTCAGATACTAAGCTGAAAAAATTATCTAAAAGGTTAAAGCTCTTGGAAGCATTCAATGATTCTGGAAATAAACCAGAATGGATGATTATGAACGTTTTACCAATTTTACCACCTGATTTAAGGCCCCTTGTCCCTCTTGAAGGCGGGCGCTTTGCAACATCCGATCTTAATGATTTATACAGAAGGGTTATCAATAGAAATAATAGGCTTAAAAGACTTCTTGAGCTGAGCGCTCCAGATATTATTGTCCGTAACGAAAAAAGAATGTTGCAAGAAAGTGTAGATGCTCTTTTGGACAACGGTAGGCGTGGAAGGGTGATTACTGGAACCAACAAAAGACCTCTTAAATCACTCGCGGATATGATTAAAGGTAAGGGTGGTCGCTTTAGACAAAACCTTCTTGGAAAGCGCGTAGATTACTCAGGAAGGTCTGTTATTGTTGCCGGACCAAATCTGAAACTACATCAGTGTGGTTTGCCAAAAAAGATGGCATTAGAGCTTTTTAAACCATATGTTTATGGAAAGTTAGAGCAAAACGAGATGGCAACCACAATTAAGGCTGCTAAAAAACTCGTTGAAAGAGAAACACCAGAAGTTTGGGAAATCCTAGAAGAGGTTATTAGAGAGCATCCAATATTGCTTAACAGGGCTCCAACACTTCACAGGCTTGGAATTCAGGCCTTTGAGCCTCAGTTGATTGAAGGTAAGGCAATTCAATTACATCCTCTTGTTTGTGTTGCTTTCAATGCTGATTTTGATGGAGATCAGATGGCTGTGCACGTTCCTTTGTCTATCGAGGCGCAGCTAGAAGCCCGTGCATTGATGATGTCTACGAATAATATCCTTTCTCCAGCAAATGGTGAGCCAATTATTAATCCTACTCAGGATATTGTATTAGGTCTCTACTACATGACTAGGGATAAGATTAATGTGAAAGGTGATGGCAGAATCTTTAGTAATCCAGATGAAGTTTTGCGTGCATTTGAAGCAGAGAGCCTAGATATTCATGCTCGTATTAAAGTTAGAATCACAAATGCTGATAAGGGTACATTTTTAGAAGAAACCACAGTGGGCAGGGTTCTAGTTTGGAGAATCACCCCAATCGAAGTTGGATTCGACAATGTAAATAAAACTCTAGATAAAAAGTCTATTTCTAAACTCATAGATATTTCATACAGAAAATCTGGTCTTAAGGCTACTGTAATCTTTGCTGATCAATTGATGTACCTCGGGTTTGATTTTTCTACTAGATCTGGTTCATCTATCGGTGTTGATGATTTCATTATCCCTGAAGAAAAACCAGCAATTATTGATGCTGCAGAAAAAGAAGTAAAGGCTATTGAGGTTCAGTATGAGTCTGGTCTTGTAACTCAAGGAGAGCGGTATAACAAAGTTATCGATATCTGGTCTCGTGCCAATGAGAAAGTTGCAAAAGCGATGATGAGTAAAATTAGCACTGATCAAGTGGTCGATGCAGATGGCAAGGAAGTAGATCAAGCGTCATTTAATTCTGTATTTATTTATGCTGATTCTGGAGCCAGAGGCTCCCCAGCTCAGATTAGACAGCTTTCAGGAATGCGAGGACTAATGTCCAAGCCAGATGGATCAATTATTGAGACTCCTATTACTGCTAATTTTAGAGAAGGACTATCAGTTCTTCAGTACTTTATTTCAACTCATGGTGCTCGTAAAGGACTTGCTGATACTGCTCTTAAAACAGCGAATTCAGGGTACTTAACAAGAAGGCTGTGTGATGTTGCTATGGATTCGGTTGTGGTGGAATCTGATTGTGGTACAGACCAATCAATCGTCGTCTCTTCGATTGTTGAGGGCGGTGAAATTATTCAGCCTTTAACAGAAAGGATCTTAGGAAGAGTTATTGCGGAACCCATTGCTAATACAGATGGCACCGAGGCTTATCCTAATGGCTATTTAATTGATGAGGATGCAGTTATTAAAATTGAAGAGCTGAATTTAGCATCTATCACCGTGCGATCACCTATGACCTGTGAAGCAAGTTATGGTGTCTGTGCAAGCTGTTACGGAAGAGACTTAGCTCGAGGACATCTCGTGCATCGAGGTGAGGCTGTTGGAGTTGTTGCTGCCCAATCAATTGGGGAGCCAGGAACTCAATTAACCATGCGTACTTTCCACATTGGTGGTGCTGCCTCAAGCTCATCTGAAGATAATTCAATTGTTGTAAATAACTCTGGGGTGATTAGTTTCTCTTCAGACATCAAAACAGTTACAAATAAAGACAAGCTAGAGGTTGTAGTTTCTAGGAATACTAAAGTTACTCTTACTGATGAGAAAGGTAAACTAATAGAGCAGCATAAGGTAATTTATGGCTCCACATTATTTGTGAAAGACGAAACTACCGTTGAGCCTGGGTTGAAAATAGCAACCTGGGATCCTTACACTCGACCAATTATTAGTGAGGTTGAAGGAATAGTTCAATTTACTGATATTGAAGATGGTGTGACCGTAAGATCTACGACTGATGAGCTAACTGGACTAAGCAGCATAGAGGTTATTGATGTTGCTGAGAGGCCTTCAGCTGGAAAAGAAAAAGTTCCTTCAATCGCTTTGGTTGATGGCAAAGGCAAACCAGTAACTTTGGGCGAACATAAAACCCCAGCTAATTACTCACTTCCAGCAAAAGCTTTAGTTAACTTAAAAGATAAGCAGAAGTTATATGCTGGGGACGTATTAGCGAAGAGTCCTCTAGCAGGATCGAAGACTAAAGATATTACCGGTGGTTTGCCGCGTGTTGCCGATCTGTTTGAAGCAAGAAAACCAAAAGAATCAGCTGTTTTAGCTGAAGAAAGTGGAAGCGTTGCTTTTGGAAAAGAGACCAAAGGTAAGGTGAGATTGGTAATTAGCCCAGATGGTGCAACTAAGAAAACTCAAAATGTTGAAATGCTTATACCTAAGCATAGAGTTCTTACTGTCTTTGAAGGTGAGCGCGTTGAAAAGGGTGACATCATTTCTGATGGTCCTTTGAGTCCACATGACATCTTAAGACTAAGAGGCATTCCTCAGTTAACTAACTTTATTGTTACTGAAATCCAAGATGTTTACAGGCTTCAAGGAGTTCTTATTAATGATAAGCATATTGAAACTATTCTTCGTCAAATGCTAAGAAAGGCATTGATTGTTGATGGCGAAGGTACGAAATTTATCCAAGGGGATCAAGTGGAGTATGCAGACTTGGTTGCAGAGAACATAAAAGCGATTGCTGCAAATAAAGAGCCTGCTCAGTTTGAAAGAGTCTTGCTTGGAATTACGAAAGCTTCGTTGACTACGAATTCGTTTATTTCGGCTGCTTCATTTCAAGAAACAACCAGAGTACTAACCGAAGCTTCGGTTACCGGCAAGGTAGATTACCTCAGAGGATTGAAAGAAAATGTTGTTGTTGGAAGGTTAATTCCAGCTGGAACAGGCATGGAATTCCATGATCAAATGGCTGCTAAGAGGGCAAGTGATTCTTCGGAATCCATGTTATCTGAAGATGATATCGAAGCAGCGTTAAGACAAGAACTACAAGAAAGCGAGGAATAAGTTGACCATAGTGAATCATCTCTATAAAATCGCGTCCAACTAGGAAATTATGGCTACAGTAAATCAATTAATAAGAAAACCTCGGAAACCAAAGGTGAGAAAGACTGACGTTCCAGCGTTAGAGCAATCGCCTCAACGAAGAGGAGTATGCACTCGCGTGTATACCACCACACCTAAAAAACCTAACTCTGCTTTGCGTAAAGTATGTAGGGTAAGGCTTACCTCGGGTTATGAGGTCACGTCATACATTGGTGGAGAGGGACATAATCTTCAAGAGCATTCAGTTGTTCTTATTCGTGGTGGTCGCGTGAAGGATCTGCCTGGTGTGAGATATCACACAGTCAGGGGTGCACTCGATACTTCAGCCGTTGCAAACAGAAAACAAAGACGTTCCAAATATGGAGCCAAAAAAGGTAAATAAAGATGCCAAGAAGAAGAAGCCCCGAAAAAAGAAAGATTCTCCCTGATCCTAAGTATAAAGATCTAGTTGTTGCAAAGTTCATGAATCACATCATGAAAGATGGCAAAAAAGCTATTGCAGAAAAAATTGTATATGGAGCATTTGATAAGATTGATCAGGTTCAAAAATCTGATCCTGTAGAGCTTTTCAAAAAAGCGTTAGATACCATTGGACCAATGGTAGAAGTTAAATCTAGAAGAGTGGGTGGAGCAACTTATCAGGTTCCTATTGAAGTTAGACCCTCAAGAAGACAAGCTCTTGCCATGAGATGGTTGGTTGAGGCCGCAAGAAAACGCAGTGAAAAATCTATGGACCATAGATTGGCTGGAGAGTTAACTGATGCTGCAGAAGGCAAAGGATCAGCAGTTAAGAAAAAAGAAGATGTTCATCGTATGGCAGAAGCTAACAAAGCTTTCTCTCATTTCAGATTTTAATTCATAAAATTTAGGTTTAAATATGTCTAGAGTTACTGACCTTAGCAAGTACAGAAATATTGGTATTTGCGCTCACGTTGATGCGGGCAAAACAACGACCACTGAAAGAGTTCTATTTTATACGGGCCTGTCTCATAAGATTGGTGAAGTGCATGATGGTGCTGCAACTATGGACTGGATGGAGCAAGAGCAGGAAAGGGGTATTACAATTACTTCTGCAGCTACTACATGCTTTTGGTCTGGTATGGAGCAGCAGTTTCCACAGCATCGAGTTAATATTATTGACACACCGGGTCACGTAGATTTTACAATTGAGGTTGAAAGATCATTGCGTGTGCTGGATGGAGCAGTGGTGGTATTTTGCGCTACTTCTGGAGTTGAACCTCAGTCTGAAACTGTATGGAGACAAGCAGACCGCTATGAAGTCCCAAGACTAGTTTTTGTTAATAAAATGGATAGAGCTGGAGCAGATTTTTCTAGAGTGACCGCTCAAATTAAAGATAGGCTAAAGGCGAATGTTGTTCCTATGCAACTGAATATTGGTGCTGAAGAAGACTTTAAAGGTGTTGTAGATCTGGTAAAAATGAAAGCCATTTATTGGAATGAAGATGACCAAGGCCTAACCTTTGAAGAAAAAGAAATTCCAGATGAGTTATTAGCTACATGCAAAACCATGAGAGAGTTTATGGTTGAGAGTGCTGCTGAAGCAAATGAAGACCTCATGAATATCTACATTGATGGCGGTGAGCTTTCAATCGAGCAAATTAAACAAGGAATCAGGACTCGTACCTTAGCAAATGAGATCATTCCAGCATTTTGTGGTTCTGCATTTAAAAACAAAGGTGTTCAAGCCGTTTTGGATGCAACGATTGAATATCTCCCAGCACCAAATGAAGTGAAAGCCATTAAAGGAACTCTGCCAGATGATGAGGAAGTTGAAGTAGCAAGATCTTCTTCAGATGACGAACCTTTTTCAGCACTAGCATTCAAAATTGCAACAGATCCATTTGTTGGAACTTTAACCTTTATTAGAGTTTATTCAGGCGTGCTGTCAGTTGGTGATGGTGTTTATAACTCAACCAAACAAAAGAAGGAAAGGGTTGGTCGCATGGTTCAAATGCATGCAAATGAACGAAATGAGATTAAAGAAATCAGAGCTGGAGATATTGCAGCTTGTATCGGATTGAAGGATGTAACTACTGGAGATACCTTATGTGACCTTAAGGATCAGGTTGTATTAGAGCGCATGGATTTTCCTGAGCCAGTTATATCTGTTGCCGTAGAGCCTAAAACCAAGTCCGATCAAGAAAAGATGGGTGTCGCACTCGGTAAATTAGCACAAGAAGATCCATCATTTAGAGTTCATACTGATGAAGAGTCCGCTCAAACAATTATTTCAGGCATGGGTGAGCTTCACTTAGATATTCTGGTTGATAGAATGAGACGTGAGTTTGATGTTGAGGCTAATATTGGAAAACCTCAGGTTTCGTACAGAGAAACAATTCGTGAAAGTGTCGATATTGAAGGCAAGTTTGTAAGACAGAGTGGTGGTAAGGGTCAATATGGTCATGTTTGGCTAAAATTAGAGCCCCTTGGACTCGATGATGAGTACGAGTTTGTGGACAAAATTGTTGGTGGCGCTGTTCCAAAAGAATATATCCCCGCTGTAGACAAAGGCATTCAGCAGCAAATGAAGAATGGTGTTATTGCAGGCTATCCGCTGCTAGCTTTAAGAGCAACACTTTATGATGGCTCTTTTCATGACGTTGATTCAAGTGAAATGGCCTTCAAGATTGCTGGATCTATGGCACTTAAAGAAGGTTGTCTAAAAGCTAGACCATGCCTATTAGAACCAATGATGGCTGTTGAAGTAGTGACTCCAGAAGAGCACATGGGTGATGTTGTTGGTGATCTTAACAGGCGTCGAGGAATAATTTTAGGCATGGATGAAATACCAACAGGCAAGACTGTTCGCTCAGAAGTTCCGTTAGCTGAGATGTTTGGATACGCAACTGATTTGCGTTCTGCCACTCAAGGGAGAGCGAGCTTCTCTATGGAATTTGTTAAGTACGCTGAAGTGCCAAAGAATATTGCAGAGCAGCTAAAGTCTAGCTAGAGCAATAAACTATAAATAGCCCAAATGTATTGACATTAAGGGGCTTAGAGTCATAGAATACGCAACATTTTGCATAAAGCATAAATATAGGAAATATTAAATTGGACAATCAATCAATCAGAATTCGCTTAAAAGCCTTTGACTACCGCTTGATTGATGCGTCGACAAAATTAATTGTTGAAACAGCCAAGAAAACAGGGGCTATTGTAAAAGGTCCGATTCCTTTACCTGTTAAAAAAGAAAGAACAACAATTCTAACCTCACCGCATAAAGATAAAGATGCAAGAGATCAGTATGAGATTAGAACTTACAAGAGACTTATGGACATCGTAGAACCCACTGATAAGACTGTTGATGCTTTAATGAAGCTCGACCTATCATCTGGGGTAGATGTGCAAATTAGCTTAGGCTAGTTTGTTATTTTTTTAACGCGCTTAGCGGCCATAGAGGGTTTTTAGCCCCGTAAAAAGGAAATTATAATGAGCATTGGCTTAGTTGGAAAAAAATCAGGAATGTCGAGACTTTTTAAAGAAGACGGCACTTCTATCCCTGTAACAGTTATTTCTGTTGCTGCAAACTTTATTGCAGATATCAAGACTCATGAGAAGCATGGATACAGCGCTATCGTAGTTTCTAAAAACACATCCAAGAATTTAACAAAATCTTCAACTGAATTTTTTAAGAAAAAGAATTTATCGAATGGAGAGCTTTTTGAATTCAGAACTACAGATACTGATGGTCTAGCTGTCGGCAACCATTTAACAGCAGATTTACTGGAAGTAGGTAAGCTTGTTGACGTTTCAGGCACATCAAAAGGTAAGGGCTATGCCGGTGTTATTAAAAGGCATAACTTTGCTATGCAAGATGCAACACATGGTAATTCTTTGTCACATAGAGCACATGGTTCCATTGGCCAATGTCAGACACCTGGTAGAGTTTGGAAGGGTAAAAAGATGTCAGGGCACATGGGCCATGAAACCAAAACAATACAAAGTTTAGAACTAGTGGGTGCTGATGTAGAAAATAACCTGCTATACGTTAAAGGAGCAGTCCCAGGCTTTAATGGATCTACTCTAAAAATTACACCAGCGGTGAAGCAAAGATGAAGTTAGAAGTTTTAAACAACAAAAAGACTGATCTACAGATTTCAGATACTACATTTGGCAAGGCATTTAATGAGCCACTTGTTCATCAAGCCGTTGTTACTTACTTAGCTGGAGCAAGACAGGGTTCGCATCAACAAAAAACTCGAGCTGATGTTCGCGGTGGTGGGAGAAAGCCTTACGCTCAGAAGGGAACGGGTCGAGCTAGAGCAGGAACAATTAGGAGTCCTATATGGCGTGGTGGTGGAGTAGCTTTTGCTGCAACCCCAAGAGATTATTCCAAGAAGATCAATAAAAAAATGTATAGATCTGCTATCAGCTCAATTTTCTCTGAGCTTCACAGGCAAGAAAGAATTGTAGCCATTGAGCAGCCTGTGTTTGAAACTCCAAAAACCAAAGAAATGCAGTCATTTCTTAAGCAGTTTGACTTGGGTAAGGTGTTAATTATTCTTGATGAAATGGATACAAATCTATACTTATCAGCAAGAAATATCCCCCATGTTTCCATTGTTACTGTAAAGGAAATTAATCCAGTGATCCTTCTTAGATCAGAGAAAGTAGCAATAACCCCTGCTGCATTTAAGTTAATCGAGGCATGGGTCTAATGAATAAAGAAAGACTTCTAACAATCATCAAATCTCCTTACATTACTGAAAAGGCAACAGCTGCCGGTACTTTAAACCAAGTAGTATTTAAAGTTGATCTCTTGGCTACTAAGCTTGAAATTAAAAAAGCAGTTGAACAGCTTTTTGAGGTCAAGGTTGATAGAGTCACAACGTCTATTCAAAAAGGCAAGGAAAAACGTAATAAAAACGGCATCTACAAAAGATCTAACTACAAGAAAGCATTTGTTTTTCTTCAAGAAGGCTCAGAAATTCAATTCGAGGGGATTAGTTAATCATGGCAGTCATAAAAGCAAAACCTACGAGTCCAGGCAGAAGAGGTACCATTTCGATCAAATCAGATTTACATAAAGGAAAGCCGCACAAAGCGCTCCTTGAGAAAAAATCTAAAAATGGTGGAAGAAATAATAATGGTCGTATTACTGTTCGACATCAAGGTGGTGGCCATAAGCAGCATTACAGGGTCATAGATTTCAAAAGAAATAAATTGGATATACCTGCTGTTGTTGAAACAATTGAATATGATCCAAATCGCTCTGCTCATTTAGCCCTATTAAAATATGCTGATGGTGAGAGAAGATATATTATTGCACCAGCTAAAATTCAAGTTGGAGATCCCATCCTTTCTTCCGATCAAACTGATATGAAGACAGGTAATTGCATGAAGCTGGTTAATATTCCTCTTGGAACAACCATTCATTGTGTCGAGATGAAGCCTGGAAAAGGAGCCCAAATTGCTAGAAGTGCTGGTACATCAGCAAGGTTAGTTGCTAAGGAAGGAATATATGCAACATTAAGACTTCAGTCTGGTGAGATGAGAAAAATTCTCTCTGAGTGTAAAGCTACTTTAGGAACTGTGTCTAATCAAGAAAATAACCTTCGTTCTCTAGGTAAAGCTGGAGCTAAGAGATGGAGAGGCGTCAGACCAACTGTTAGGGGTGTTGCGATGAACCCTGTAGATCATCCGCATGGTGGTGGTGAGGGTAGAACATCAGGTGGAAGACATCCATCTACTCCTTGGGGCGTTCCAACAAAAGGTTTTAAAACAAGAAAAAATCAACGCACTGATGATTTGATCATTAGAAGAAGAGCGAAAAGGAAATAATACTTATGCCTAGATCACTTAAAAAAGGACCATTCATAGACGTATCTCTGACTAAAGCAGTTGATAAAGCTATTACTGAAAATAGTAAAAAACCTATTAAAACATGGTCAAGACGTTCAATGATTAGTCCAACAATGGTTGGCTTAACGATCTCTGTGCACAATGGCAGACAGCATGTACCAGTTTTTATTAATGAAGATATGGTGGGCCATAAGCTTGGAGAGTTTGCAATCACGCGAACATTTAGAATGCATTCAGGCGACAGGAAATCAAAATAATGGAAACAAGAGCATACCTAAAAGGCACTAGAATCTCTGCTCAGAAAGCGGGGCTAGTTGCTAATGTTGTGAGAGGTAAATCTGTGCAAGTAGCAATGGATTTTCTATCATTCCATAAGCAAAAAGCTTCTGAAATTATTAAGAAGTTACTTGAATCTGCTATTGCTAATGCAGAGAATAATGACAAAGCAGATATTGATACTTTGGTTATTAAGTCGATCATCGTCAATCAGGGCATGAGATTAAAAAGAATGAAGCCTCGCGCAAGAGGAAGAGCAGACAGAATCATCAAACCTAGCTGTCACATTGAAATTATATTATCGGATCAGGAGAAATAATGGGTCAGAAAGTTCATCCAATTGGTTTTCGTCTTGGTGTCATCAAAAAGCACAACGCTTTATGGTATGCGAAGGGTAAATCTTTTGCAGAAAATCTAGTAGAAGATCTTAAAGTAAGAAATTTTATTTCTGCTCGCCTTAGATTCTCATCAATCAGCAAAGTAGAGCTTGAGAGGTCAGCTCAGAATTTTATTGTTGCAATTCACACTTCAAGACCTGGAATTATTATTGGTAAAAAGGGCGAGGAAATCGAATCACTTAAAGCTGCTATTCAAAAAATAGTCACTAAGCCCGTTCAAATTAATATTAAAGAAGTTAGAAAGCCGGACTTGGACGCAACTATCTTAGCCGAAGGTATTGCTCAGCAACTAGAGAGACGGGTCCAGTTCAGAAGAGCTATGAAAAGAGCTGTTCAAAGCGCCATGAGACAAGGTGCCAAAGGAATCAGAACTGAAGTTGCTGGGAGACTTGGTGGAGCTGAAATCGCAAGATCAGAATGGTATCGAGAAGGCCAAGTGCCATTGCATACACTTCGAGCAAATATTGACTATGGTGTGGCTGAAGCAATGACTACTTACGGAATCATTGGTGTCAAAGTTCACGTTTATACAGGAGAGGTCTTAGGTGATCCATTTAAGGATGAGGAACAAGGAAGCTAATCATGTTACAGCCCAAGCAGACAAAATTTAGAAAAATGCATAAAGGCCGAAATAGAGGCCTAGCTCAATCAGGTAACACTATTGCATTTGGCGAGTATGCTTTAAAAGCAACCACACGTGGCAGAATTACTGCGCGCCAAATTGAATCAGCTCGAAGAGCTATGACCAGATCAATCAAACGTGGTGGAAGCATTTGGATTAGAATTTTTCCTGACAAACCTATTACAAAAAAACCTTTAGAAGTCAGAATGGGTAAAGGTAAAGGTAACGTCGAATATTGGGTAAGCCTGGTCCAACCAGGTCTAGTTTTATATGAGATGGCTGGTGTTACTGAAGAAGTTGCAAGAGCCGCTTTTAAGCTTGCAGCTGCAAAATTACCTGTCAAGACTACATTCATTAAAAAGGCACTATAGACATGGCTAAATTAACCAATGATTTAAAAGATTTAAGAGGCAAAAGCTTGAAAGATCTTGAGAACCTCGTTTTAGATATTCGAGAAAATCAATTTAAAAACAGAATGAAACACAAGACTGGACAATTAACCGAGAGTCACCTGATGACTGTCGATAGAAAAAAGATTGCTCAAATAAAAACAGTCATCAACGAGAAAAAATCTGAGGAAGCATCAGCATGAGTAGTAATGCAAGACAAATGACAGGTGTTGTTGTGAGTGATAAAGCTGACAAGACGATCACTGTTGAAATTGAAAGGAAGGTCAAACATCCTCAGTACAGTAAAATTATGAAGCGTCGTTCAAAAGTACATGCGCACGATGAGGATAATTCAGCAAAAATTGGTGACATAGTTACCGTGCAGGAATGCCGACCTATCTCTAAATCAAAAACATGGATGTTAATTTCCAATGGTGATCCTTCGTTGAAGTCAGCTCCTGTTTCAGAGGAGAGTGGCTCATGATCCAAATGCAAACAATTTTAAATATCTGCGATAACAGCGGCGCAAGAAGCGTGATGTGTATCAAAGTCCTTGGTGGATCTAAAAGAAGATATGCAAATATCGGCGATGTAATTAAGGTTGCAGTCAGAGAAGCAATTCCATTAGGAAAAGTTAAAAAAGGCCAGGTATGTGATGCGTTAGTTGTGAGAACAAGAAAAGGTGTCAGAAGGCAAGATGGGTCTTTGATTAAGTTTGATGAGAATGCTGCAGTTTTGATCAATGCAGCAAAAGCTCCTATTGGCACGAGAGTCTTTGGTCCAGTTACTCGTGAGTTGCGTGAAGGCAAGCATATGAAAATACTATCTTTAGCACCGGAAGTTTTGTAATGAAAAAGAATATAGACACTAAGACTAAATTTAAAGTTGGTGATGAGATGGTTGTCATTGCCGGTAGAGATTTAGGTAAAAAAGGCATCTTAGATAGAATTACTAAGTTTAATAATAAGGCCATAGTCAAGGGCATTAATATGGTAAAAAAGCACACCAAGCCTAATCCGCAAATGGGTGTTACAGGTGGAATTGTTGAGCAAGAAGCTGCAATTGCCTTATCTAATATTGCTATATGGAATCCAAAAAAGAAGAAAGCCGATAGGGTCTCTTTTAAAATGGAAGACGATAAAAAAATTAGAGTTTATACCTCTGATAAAGCAGAAATAAAATCATGAATTTAAAGCAAAAATTTAACAAAGAACTTTTACCTCAACTTCAAGAGAAGCTAGGTGCTAGGAATATTATGGCAGTGCCAAAAATAACAAAAATTGTTATTAATATGGGTGTTGGCGAAGCCTTAACGGATAAAAAACATCTAGAGTCTGCAGTCAATGACATGGAAGCCATTGCCGGACAAAAAGCAGTGATTACCAAAGCAAAAAATTCTGTTGCTAGTTTTAAATTGAGAGAAGGGTGGCCTGTGGGTTGTAAAGTTACATTACGTGGTGACCGCATGTATGACTTTCTTGAGCGCTTGATAAGTGTTGCTATTCCCAGAGAAAGAGATTTTAGAGGATTGAATCCCAAGTCTTTTGATGGACAGGGTAACTACAGCATGGGAATTAAAGAGCAAATTATTTTTCCAGAAATTAATTATGACAACATCGATAAAATCAGAGGTATGGATATTTGCATCAACACCTCTGCAACCAATAAAGAAGACGCCAAAGCTTTATTAGAAGTGTTTTCATTCCCATTTAAAAAAACCACAAAGGATACATAGATGACTAGAAAATCAGTCGTAGCAAGAGACGCAAAAAGAAAAAAGACAGTTGATAGATATGCTGAAAAAAGGCTTGTCCTTAAAGCTGCATTTATGGATCCCTCAAATTCTTATGAAGAAAAAATGGCTGCTTTTGAGAAGCTGCAAAAGCTTCCAAGAAATGCTAGCCCCTCTAGAATTACTAGACGTTGCTCTTTAACAGGAAGGCCTCATGCAGTTTATAGAAAGTTTGGACTGAGCAGAATTAAATTACGTGAAGCTGCAATGCGCGGTGACATCCCAGGATTGGTTAAATCAAGTTGGTAACATTATGAGTTTACAAGACCCCATATCAGATTGTCTTACAAGGATAAGAAACGGCCTATCGCGAGGACACAAAACTGTGCAAGCGCCTTTCTCTAAATTTAAACATGAGCTCGTATCTCTTCTAGCAAAAGAAGGGTATGTCAATTCATGTGAGAAAATTTCTATCGATGGAAAAGACACCTTATCCATATCTTTAAGGTACATAAATAGTGCGCCTGCTATTAGAGAAATCAAAAGAATCTCTAAGCCCAGCTTAAGAAGATATTCTCCGCCCTCAGATTTATTGCCAGTTAAAGATGGCCTTGGTATTTATGTTCTTTCTACAAACAAGGGTTTGATGAGTGACCATGACGCCAAAGCTCAAAATATTGGTGGTGAAGTTATTTGTGAGGTCTTTTAATTATGTCTAGAATTGCAAAAAATCCAGTTCCAGTTCCTGCAGGCGTTCAAATTAAGCTAGAAGCTAATTTGATTGAAGTCTCTGGATCCAAACACAAGATGGCATTTGCTATACCGGCAACAGTTAGTGCATCTCATGCAGATAATATAATTACCATTTCCTATGATGAGTCATCAACTCAATCCATGGCGCTGGCTGGAACTAGTAGATCTTTAATTAACAACATGGTTATTGGGGTAACAACAGGGTTTCAAAAATCTTTAACACTTATCGGTGTTGGTTATAGAGCAAAAGCAACTGGTCAGAAATTGGAGTTAACTCTTGGTTTTTCTCATCCAGTATTTTATGACTTACCTAGCTCTATTGAAGTAGAAACACCCTCCCAAACTGAAATAGTTCTAAAAAGCTATGACAAACAAGCGCTTGGTCAAGTGGCTGCAGAAATTCGAGCATTTAGACCACCAGAGCCATATAAAGGTAAAGGTGTGAGATATACCGATGAAGTGGTTCGAAGAAAAGAAGCTAAAAAAGCTGCGGGAGCATAAGCAATGAGTTTTAAACAAGAATCTAGATTAAGAAGAGCTGCTAAGACAAGAATTAGAATCTCACAACAAGAGAAACCAAGACTTACTGTCTTTAAGTCTTCGCAAAACCTTTACGCACAAGTGTTTGATTCTGCTGGCTCAACTGTACTTGCATCGGCTTCTACAAATGAGAAAGAAGAGAAAGTAGGCAGCAACAATATTGAAGCTGCAAAGGCTGTTGGTAAGAAAATTGCTGAAAGGGCTATCGAGTCTGGAATTACAAAAGTTGTATTTGACAGGTCTGGTTATAAATATCATGGGCGAATTAAAGCCATAGCAGAATCAGCTCGTGAAGCTGGATTGGAGTTTTAAAATATGAATCAACAAAATAATTCTTTACAACAACAGGATGCTCTTGAAGAGAAGCTCGTTCAGGTCAATCGAGTAGCCAAAGTTGTTAAAGGCGGACGTATTTTCGGTTTTACTGCACTTTGTGTCGTGGGTGATGGCAAGGGAAAGGTAGGGTTCGGAAGAGGCAAGGCGAAAGAAGTGCCTATTGCCATACAAAAAGCGATGGAAAACGCTCGTAGGAACATGGTAGATGTCAGTCTGAATGCTTCGACCCTTTGGTACCCGGTTAAAGCGAAGCATGGCGCAGCTAAAGTTTATATGCAACCTGCATCTGAAGGTACAGGCGTGATTGCTGGTGGGGCAATGAGAGCTGTATTAGAGCTTGTTGGTGTGCAGAATGTTTTAGCAAAATGTTACGGATCAACGAATCCAGTAAATGTTGTTCGCGCAACAATCAATGCTTTGAAATCCATGGAATCTCCAGAGCAGGTCGCAACTAGAAGAGGCAAGAAAACTGCAGAAATATCATGAGTAATAAAACAATACAAATTAAGCTAATTAAAAGTAGTATCGGCAGGATTCCAAATCATAAAAAATGTGTAAAGGGTCTTGGGTTTAGAAAAGTCAATCAAACAGTGTCTGTTGAAGATACCCCGAGTAATCGAGGCATGATTAACAAAATTATAGACATGGTAGAGGTCATAGAGAGCTAAACATGGAAAATATAGAATCAAAAAATATGCTGGGTTTAAACACTCTGTCTAATCCAGGCACTAAGAAAAACAGAAAGCGTGTGGGTCGAGGTATTGGCTCGGGAACGGGAAAAACTGCAGGTCGTGGCCACAAGGGTCAAAAATCTAGATCTGGTGGTTCTGTAGCCAGAGGTTTTGAGGGCGGGCAAATGCCATTGCAGATGAGAGTTCCAAAATTTGGTTTTTCATCGAGAGTCAATCGTCATACAAAGGAAGTTAACCTTAAAAGTATTGCAACGATGACTGATGTTTCATTGGAATCTTTAAAAGAAAATCGTATTGTTTCTCAGGCAACTAAAAAAGTTAAAATCTTTGGCACTTTTGAGGTCACTCAAGCACTCAATATTACTGGCATAGCGGTAACCAAGGGTGCAAAAGCGTCTATTGAAAAAGCCGGTGGTACTGTTGCAGATGTTGTACCAGCACCAGTTAAAGTAAAATTTGTTAAGAAAGCTCCAAGAGCAGAAACAGAGGTAGTAACAAAAGAAGCCACTAAAAAAGTGACTAAAAAAATAATAACTGAAGAATCAACAACAGAAGAAGTTCTGGTCGACAAGGCTGACTCTGCAACACCAGAGGAAGGTACTTCCGAGTAAATTATGGTAGAGCAAAATAAAGGTATGAGCGACTTGTGGAGGAGACTAAGATTTGTCTTCTTGGCTATTGTTGTTTATAGAATGGGTACGCACATCCCTATTCCTGGAATTGATCCAGTCAGACTATCTTCTTTATTTGAACAAAATCAAGGAACTATTCTTGAAATGTTCAACCTGTTTTCAGGTGGAGCCTTAGAGAGGATGAGTGTATTTGCCTTGAATGTTGTCCCTTACATCTCAGCTGCAATTATTATGCAGTTATTTTCAAATTCAATCCCTTATTTGCAGGAACTTAAGAAAGATGGTCAGGCAGGTAGAAATCAAATAACTCAATACACGCGCTATGGAACAGTTGTTCTTGCTTTTGTTCAAGCATCTGCATTGAGCGTAACACTCGGAGCAAGTGGTCTAGCTTATGAGCCAGGTGCATCTTTTTTCATCTCAGCTGTATTTAGCGTAGTGGCTGGGACAGTTTTCTTGATGTGGCTTGGTGAGCAAATTACTGAACGAGGAATTGGCAACGGAATTTCAATTATTATTGCAACAAGTATCCTTACTGGTATCCCTGGAGCTATTGGTCAGGCACTAGAGCAAGCCAGACAGGGGGACTTAAATATTCTATTGCTTTTAGGGATTGGCGTAATTGCTATGCTGGTTATTGCAATTGTGGTTTTCATTGAGAGAGGCCAAAGAAGAATTACTGTTAACTATGCTCAAAGGCAGCAAGGTAAAAATATGATGCAGGCTCAAGCTAGTCATCTACCATTTAAAGTTAATATGGCTGGAGTTATCCCTGCTATTTTTGCAAGTACATTCTTGTTATTTCCTGCATCTTTATCAACTTGGTTTGGTCAAGCGGAATCATTTGGTTTTTTACAAACAATTTCCCTGGCTCTCAACCCTGGCCAACCTTTGTATATTCTAACTTTCTCTGCCTTGATTATTTCATTTTGCTTTATTTGGCTTGCACTTACTTTTGATACCAAGGAAGTGACTGATAATTTAAAAAAATCAGGAGCTTTTGTACCCGGCATAAGACCAGGCGAGCAAACAGCTTCATACATTGATAACGTTCTAGCAAGACTCACAGTTTTTGGTAGTATTTATTTAACGCTAATATGCTTACTTCCACTTGCATTAATTAATTTTGCGGGAGTGTCGTTTTATTTGGGTGGAACTTCCGTATTGATTATTGTTGTTGTTTTGATGGATTTCATGGCTCAGGTTCAGTCACATATGATGTCTAATCAATACGCATCACTTCTTAAAAAAACTAATTTAAAAAACAAAAGATAATATGAAAGTTAGAGCATCAGTTAAAAAGATTTGTAGAAATTGTAAATCCGTTAGACGCAAGGGAGTTTTGTATGTGATATGCAAAACAGATCCTAAGCATAAACAAAAACAAGGGTAATTAAATATGGCTAGAATAGCAGGCGTAAACATACCAGAGAACAAGCATCTTGAAATTGCACTTACTCATATTTTTGGGATTGGCAAAACAACGGCTCATGCTATTTGTTCAAAAGTAAAATTAGATTATTCAAAGAAAGTATCAGACTTAACAGAGGATCAGGTGGAGGCACTTAGAGCTGCTGTTGCTGACTACATCGTTGAAGGTGATTTAAGGCGAACAGTGAGTACTAACATCAAGAGATTGATGGATTTGGGTTGCTATAGAGGCATCAGACACAGAAGAAAACTTCCTGTAAACGGCCAAAGAACTAAAACAAACGCACGGACTCGAAAGGGACCTAAAAAACCAATGAGGGCTTAACCCATGGCAGCTGGAAAAAAAGTAAAAAAAGTTATTTCTGACGGAATAGCTCATATTCATGCATCATTTAATAACACAATTGTGACTATTACGGATAAACAAGGTAATACAGTGTGCTGGGCTACCTCTGGTGGTTCTGGTTTTAGGGGTTCAAGAAAAAGCACTCCTTTTGCTGCTCAGATAGCCGCAGAAAAAGCTGGCAATGCTGCAAAAGAATTCGGGATGATTAATTTAGATGTCAAGGTTAGAGGTCCAGGTGGCGGTAGAGAATCTGCAATTAGGTCTTTAAATTCTTGTGGATTGAAAATAAAAAGCATTACTGACGTAACACCATTGCCTCACAATGGTTGCCGTCCATCAAAAAAACGTAGGGTATAGGAGATTACATGGCAAGGTATACAGGTCCATCATTAAGGCTGGCTAGAAGAGAAGGAACAGATCTTTTTCTTAAAAGTGGCTCAAGAGCAATTGAATCTAAATGCAACATGGAGACTGCTCCTGGTGTACACGGTTTAAGAAGAACGCGTCTATCTGACTATGGCGTTCAGTTGCGTGAAAAACAAAAAGTTAGAAGAATGTATGGTGTGCTTGAGAAGCAATTCAGAAACTATTATAAAAAAGCTTCGCAATCTAAAGGTAACACAGGTGAAAACCTTTTATCATATCTCGAACAAAGACTTGATAACGTTGTATATCGCATGGGCTTTGCATCAACTCGAGCTGAAGCAAGACAAATGGTTTCTCACAAAGCATTCCATCTTAATGGCTCAATAGTTAATATTGCTTCATACCAAGTTCAACCAAGCGACGAGATTGAAGTTCGTGAGAAATCTAAGGCGCAACTTCGAATCAAGCATGCTTTGGAGCTTTCAGGCCAGAGAGAAGCTTGTGACTGGGTTGAAGTTGATTCAAAAACTCTCAAGGGTGTATTCAAATCTGTTCCAGATAGAACTGATTTAAGTGCTGAAATTAATGAAAATCTCATTGTTGAGCTTTATTCAAAATAAT
>Ga0075445_10000389_pt1 | contig 23594 bp, 21 predicted proteins | sample CoawatmetaG02DNA_FD_72350 | JGI IMG/M metagenome (GOLD analysis project Ga0075445, IMG submission 72350) | Marine microbial communities from the West Antarctic Peninsula - Coastal water metaG029-DNA | ecosystem: Environmental > Aquatic > Marine > Coastal | place: Atlantic Ocean: West Antarctic...
CGACCTTAAAAACTTAATCGATTACATTGAAGACATCGAAGGCGTTGAAGTAATGTCTTGTGGCAACGGTCTTGAGTTGATCAAAGACTTGGGTGATGCAGCTGTTGTTTCAGCTCAGTACGGCATTAACTCTTTTCAAGGTTCTCACGCAATCGGTCACACCCGTATGGCAACTGAGTCTGACGTAGACATTCGTTCAGCTCATCCTTATTGGGCATATCCGTTTGCAGACGTATCTGTAGTACACAACGGCCAGTTAACTAACTACTGGACTAACCGTCGTGCGCTAGAGCGTCTTGGCAACCGATTTAATTCAAACTGTGACTCAGAGCTCATTGCTGTTTACATTGCCAACCGCATAAGTGAAGGCGATGACTTAGAAAAAGCAATGCGTCGTTCAGTAGAAGACCTAGACGGGGTATTTACCTACCTAGTGGCGACTTCTGACTCGCTCGGAATGGCTAAAGACGTTATGGCTGCTAAGCCTATGGTTATCTATGAGAGTGATGACTTCATCGCGTTGGCTTCTGAAGAAGTTTCAATCCGTAAAATCTTCGATCACGATATTGACACATTTGACCCCTATGAAGGCGAGGTGCGCGTATGGCAACTGTAAGCACGTCCGGTCAATCCCATGATATGGGGTTGCATACGGAAAAGCTCACAAACCGAACTCAGCAGCGTTTTTTTGATGCTGGCGAATCGGCTAATCTTACTTATGCATGGGCTCCAGAAGTCGACACAAACAAAGTAGGTACTTTGGATTGTGAAGGGATGGACGCAACTGCAATTAACATTCGTATACGGGAATTGATGACTGAGGGTTGTGGCACAATCAACCTTAGTAATCCGGGTTCTATGCACGGTTTGTGTGTTGGCATCTTAAGCCGATTACAGCTAAACGTCACTGGTAGTTTGGGCTATTTTGGTTGTGGTCTGATCGATGGACCGAATGTGAACATTTCTGGTCGTGTTGGCTGGTCATGTGGCGAAAATATGATGGCTGGAACCATTATCGTGCAGAAAAATGCAGGTTCTACCTTTGGCGCAGCCATTCGTGGTGGTGACCTAGTGTGTAGAGGTGATGTGGGGTCACGTACTGGCATCGACCAGAAAGGTGGCACCATCATTGTTGGTGGTAAAACTGGCGCATTCACAGGTTTTATGATGCAACGTGGTCGTATGATCATTCTTGGTGATGCTGGCATAAACCTTGGCGACTCTATGTACGATGGTACCATCTACGTAGGTGGAAAAATTGAAGGCTTAGGTGTAGACGCCGTGCCAGCTGACTTGAATGACCTTGACCGCAAGTGGTTAAAGTCCAAGCTAGATCTTTATGGTATGGAAGCGCCTAACGGCATCGATAACATTCAAAAGATCGTCGCCGGTAAGCAGTTGTGGAACTACGACAACCTCGAACCATCAGAGAAGAAGCTAGTTCTTTAAGAGCAGCGAGGATACTTATTATGGCAGTTGTTAATCAAAAAGAAATAATCGGGAAGAGTTTCATGTTCCCGCCGGAAGTCATGAATGACATCCACATAAAGTCCGACCTTGGTCGTTACCGTATGCGTGGTTTTTCATTGTTCAAAAAGATCCCAAGTTGGGACGATTTGACCTTCATGCCTGGTACTTTGACACGCTTCGTAATTGAAGGTTACCGTGAAAAGTGCTTAACCAAAACCGTGATCGGCCCTAGAGCCAAACGTCCTTTGGTACTTGATATTCCTGTATACATCACCGGTATGAGTTTTGGGGCATTGTCTTACGAAGCTAAGACAGCATTGGCCCGTGGCGCAACCATGGCAGGCACTGCGACCTGTTCTGGTGAAGGCGGCATGATCCCTGATGAGCGTCGCTACTCTGAGAAGTGGTTTTATCAGTGTATTCAGTCTCGTTACGGCTTTAACCCACACCACTTGCGCCTAGCAGATGCGTGTGAATTCTTTATTGGCCAAGGCTGTAAAGTGGGTTTGGGTGGTCACTTGATGGGTCAGAAAGTAACTGATCAGGTTGCAGAGATGCGTTCCCTGCCAGCCGGCATTGACCAGCGTTCACCTGCTCGTCACCCGGATTGGTTGGGTCCAGATGACCTTTCTTTGAAGATCAAAGAAATTCGTGAAGCCACTGACTGGCAGATTCCTATTCAGCTTAAGCTGGGTGCAGCTCGTGTATATGATGATGTGCGTATGGCGGCTAAGTGTGAGCCAGACTCTATCTTTATCGATGGCATGGAAGGCGGCACTGGTGCTGGCCCTCACGTGGCTACTGAGGAAACAGGTGTTCCCGGCATCGCTGCAATTCGTCAAGCGCGAAATGCCCTAGATGACGTAGGTAAGACTGGCGAAATCAGCCTTGTTTACGCTGGTGGTATCCGTAATGGTGGTGACGTCGCTAAAGCTTTGGCATTGGGTGCTGACGCAGTTGCAATTGGTCACTCTTCGTTGATGGCCTTAAACTGTAACCGTGATATAGACGAAGCTGACTTCCCTAATGAAATGGGCGTAGAAGCGGGTTCTTGCTATCACTGCCACACTGGCCGTTGTCCAGTAGGTATTGCGACCCAAGATCCTAAGCTGCGTGCTCGTTTAAACCCAGATGAAGCTTCTGAGCGTGTATATAACTTCCTACACACTCTAACCATCGAATGTCAGTTGTTGGCACGTGCATGTGGTAAGACAAACATCCATTCTCTAGAACCAGAAGATATTGCTGCTCTAACAATGGAAGCGTCTGCCATGGCTCAAGTACCATTAGCAGGCAGCCAGCACACAGTTGGCCGCCCAGACATGACGCGTTTCTAGGAGGACATGATAATGTCAAAAGAAGTAGATCATTATTTAACGACAGACGGCTTAGATACAGACCGTGAGAAGATGATTGGTCAGACTATTGGTTACCGTTACGACGTTAACTTAGTGCCTGACATGGATCACTGTACTCCGTACCTTACGGAATACATGGCTAAAATGAACTGGTCTGACCTTAACTGGTTGGAAGATGTTCACATGGGCTACGAAGAAGACCGTGCCGCTGTTTTCGATCGTAATATCAACGCTTGGGTAACTATTCCCGATACCATTGATCTTCCAAACAATCAGCAAGATCGCGATATGATTGCGCGTGAACTGTTAGTGAAGTTCCAAATGTCTGAAAATCACCCTATGGTCCAACTGCGTGAAGCTTACGCAAAGTTCTAATAGTGAAACCTTGGGGCGCTAGCCCCAAGAATTCAGCATTAAAAAGCCCAGCTATTGCTGGGCTTTTTTGTGGCTGCCAGTTGATATTATTAGCATTGGAATGAAGCTATATAATAAATTAAGCAGACCACATTAATGCTTTTTGATGACGGGCTTTTAATGGAGGAAGGCCAAAGCGTTTTTTATAACATTTATAAAAACTGGGTAGAGAAGAGAAGCCACTATTTATAGCAATTTTTTCAACTGTAAATTCAGATTCAAATAATAATTTATGAGCATGATTAAGGCGTTTTTCTAAATAATAAATACTTGGAGAAATACCAATATATACCTTAAACAAACGTTGAATTTGACGTTTTCCTAAGCCTGCATAACCACTTATTTCAGAAAGAGTTAAAGGTTCATCAATGTTATTTTCCATTAATGACGCTACTTGTTGTAAAGAATTAGGCCAGCCATAAGGGCTAATCTTATTGTCTAAACGATGTTCTTTAGGGGTGCGCAACATACCACAATTCATCTCTTCTGCTACGGAAATAGCCAATGATTTACCATGATGGAGATGAATAATATGTAGCATCATATCTAGGCTTGTACTCCCACCCTGGCAAGTAAAGCGATTATTATTGACATTAAAAATGGCACGGTTTGGTGTAGCACCTTGCTGGCGCAGATTAGTTAAGTGACGGTGATCTATGGTCCAGCGACAATCATCTAATAATCCGGCACAATAAAGATAGTATGGGCCAGTGCCGACACCACCCAGTAACGTACCATTTTTTGCTAGACGCTTTAAGGGCTTAGTAAAGCCTTGAAGAGGGAGTTGATAAACATCCTGACTTGCACAAATAACTAATGCGTCAAGTTGATCTAAAGCTAGGTCAGAGGTCAAAGGGAGAGTATCAATCTGGATACCGCATGAAGACATTACAGCCCCCCCTTTCAATGAAAATAATTTCCATCGATAAAGAGGATCACCAAGGCGGTGATTAGCAACTTTTAATGGCTCAATAATATGACTCATTTCAGCCAAGTTATAACCAGGTATTAATAATGCGCCTAACTGCCAATTTTTATTTTTTATTATATCTAGCGGCATAAAAACTCACCAATTTAAATATGTTTTAAATACAGGTGGTGTCTGTATTATTTAAACTATATTAATCTTAATTTGTCGTTTTCACAATATATTTCAGCTAATTTGTGTCGCTATAGGACAATAATGTATACAGGTTTACATTAATTATAAACAATAATATTTTATACAAAGGATATGTTTTAAAATGAAACACTTGGGTAAATTATGTTAATAAAATAAACATTAGTCATTTGATTATTCATCCTATTAATCAGCTATCAATAAGGTTGCCTAAAAAATTAATAGCGCTAAGCGATGGCAAACTGAACCCATTCGATCAAAGGTGTTGGATATATTCCCAACCACAAAGTAGCCAACACTAAGAGCATTAACAGTAATTTTTCACTAGTACCAAGAACCCAATGGTGGTCACTAACTGGCGGTTTGCATAGCACCAATATTACCCGTAAGTAATAATATAGCCCTAGACTACTCCCTAGCACTAGCAAACCCAGTAACATCCACAGCTGAGCGTCTACCGCAACTAGAACTAAATAATACTTACCAATAAAGCCTGCTGTTAAAGGCATTCCAGCCAGAGCTAACATGGCCAGAATTAACGAGCCTGCTAATAAAGGTTGCTGAAACAGAAGGCCTTCGTAATCCACTAAAGTGCCAGTCTCAAAACGTCTATCCTTTGCCGCTAGCTGGCTTATTACTGCGAACGCTAGCATGGTCATACAAGCGTATGTGATTAAATAAATGGCAGCTCCTTCAAGTGCGGTTGATAAGGCAGCAGCCCCATGGGGTGCCGTGGCTGCTAGGGTTACAATAAGGTATCCCATATGGGCAATACTGGAGTAGCCAAGCAGACGTTTTAAATTGTTTTGTCGCAAAGCCAATAGGTTGCCCATAACCATGGACAACACCGCCATTAGCGTTAAGCCTAAAAGTAGCACGTTCAAGTACTCCCCTTGAGCCATCATCAACCAGCGCATAACGAAGGCGAATACAGCCACTTTAACAGCTGCTGCCAAGAAGCCAGTAACGGGGGCTGGTGCGCCTTGGTAAACATCTGGTGTCCACATATGAAAGGGTACCCAAGACATCTTAAAAGCTACACCTACGAGCATCAGGGCAGAGCCAACGACTAAGTACCCTGACTGCAAGTGTGGCCCACCTGCAACTGATTGCAGGTCAATCGTTAGGGTGCCTGCATAAGCGTATACTAATGCCACTCCAAAAAGTAAGAAACTTGAAGATACGCCAGAGAGCACCATGTACTTAACTCCAGCTTCAAGGGTCATATTGATCTGCTGTTTACTGTGAGCCATATAACCCACCATGGCAAACAAAGACACACTCATAAGCTCTAGGCCAATAAACATGCTAGCAAAATGATTACTTGCGACTAACACGCACGCACCTAAAGCCGCCAGAGACAGCAATATATAATACTCTTCACATATTTCATCAGCAGTTTCTAAATAGCCGTAGGACACCCAGGCACAGGCTAAGCTTACTAGCAACACCACTGTTCCCAGTAAGCGGCTAAAATCGTCTATGATCAATAAAGGGGTTACTTGTTGTGTCGTATTACCCATTTGCGTAAAGGCCCAAAAAGCGGCCAAAGCAAACCCAATACAAGTGACCCAACAAGTAAGTTTGTGGCTGCGTGCAAAGGCTATTAGCAGTAATAATATGACACTAATTGAAGCTACCAGTAACAAAGGAATGAGTGATGCTAATTCGACCCAATTCATATTAACCTCCTTTGCCTAAATGTATCAGACTATCCACTGGTGCGGCGGTTACAGTAAATATGAGATTGGGCCAGAACCCAAGAAAAACCAGGCCAACCACTAATAAACCCAAAATCAATAGCTCACGGGCGTTAAGGTCCAGCGCTTTAGTTTTGTCACCCACAGCCATACCAAAAAACCCTTTTTGCATAATAACCAAGGCATAAACTGGAGCGAGAATCATAGCCAAGGCCGCCAGTGAAGCAGCCCAAGGCTCTATTTGGAATACCCCTAGCAAGATCATGAACTCACCAATAAAGTTTGCTAGACCAGGCAAACCTAGAGCGGCCACTGCAAACACCATACTTAAGGTAGCCAGCTTAGGCATGAGGGCCCATAAACCACCCATTTGATCCAAGGCGCGGGTATGCAAGCGCTGTTGCAACAAACCAGCAATGGCAAATAGTCCTGCAGAGCTCAACCCATGCCCCACCATTTGCATCAAAGTACCCTGTAAACTGAGGTGGTTCCAGGCAAATATTCCTAAGCTTACAAAACCCATATGGCTAATGGAGGTGTAGGCAATGAGGCGTTTAAGGTCATTTTGGGCAAAGGCTAATTTGGCTGCATAGAGCACGCTTAACACCCCTAAACCCATGGCAATGGGTGCAAAAGCTAGCGCGGCATCTGGAAACAAAGGCCACACAAAACGCAACAAACCATAAGCCCCTGTTTTTAATAAAATACCGGCTAACAATATGCTGCCTGGCGTGGGTGCTTGGGTATGCGCGTCAGGTAGCCAATTGTGCACTGGTAGACCAGGCAATTTGACTAAGAAAGCCACATAAAAACCCAGCATCAACCACATGCCCATGCTGCCACTGGTATCAGTTTGGGTTAGAGTGAACCAAGAAAAACTCCATAAGCCAGTTTGCTGCTGGTTTAATAATACCAGACCCACCATGGCAACCAGCATTAATAAGCTACTGGCTTGGGTATAGATAAAAAATTTGGTGGCAGCAAAGCGTCGCTCTTCATGACCCCAGATGGCAATAATGAGGAACATAGGCACTAGCATAACTTCCCAAAAAACAAAGAAAAGGAATAAATCTAAGGCACTAAACACTCCCACAACACCGGCTAAAGTAAAAAGAAAATTAAGATAAAACAAGCCGCAACGATGGTTGATTTCATGCCAAGCAGATAATAACGCCACGTAGCCCAATACCAGTGTTAAGCCAATGAGGACTAGGCTTAAACCATCAGTGGCCAACAATAAATGAACACCAAAGCGCTCAATCCATGGCCAGTCTGTATGCATTATCCAGAGTGAGGTAGATAGTGAGTTTGTGCTATCAAGCCAAAGGCTAGTGTAAAATATGCTGGCCACTAGCAAGCTAGCCAAACTAAGCCAACGGCTGGCAACCGGGGATTTGTGCCCCATCATCAAGGCCAATACCCCCCCACCTAATAAGCTAATTATAATGCCAAGAAGTTGCATCGCGTTTATTCCCCCATAGCCTTATTTACCTACCGTACTGATTGCCAAGGCCAATATAATAATAGCGGCACTAGCTAAGGTGGCAATATAGACGCGTAACTGACCATTTTGTAATTGGCTAAAAAATCTGTGTAAAAAGCGGCTTAGCTGTATCAACAATGTGGGTAGTCCATCAATAATATCGTTGCGGTTCACCTGTGCCAAGGATGTAAAAGGGGTTAAGAAGAGACGTCTGTAAAGGCCATCAAACCCCCAACCTTGGAGCCAGAATTGGCGGAGTCTTTGCCAATGGGCTAATCGTAAAGCCTGCCATTTGTGGCGCACATATACTTGATAGGCAATACCAATGCCCAGCAATGGTGATCCAATAGCCACTATTATAGTCCACATGGGTGGGTGGCCCACAGGTGACGATGGCAACACGTCGCCTGCGGGTAATACAAACCAACCAGCGATCAAAGATAAGGTGGCCAAAATAATTAGGGGAGGATGGAACTGCCAACCTTTGGGTTCGTGGGGCTGCGCTTTTTCAGCCCCAAAGAACACTAAAAAGAATAATCGAAAACTATAGATAGCGGTAATAAACGCCCCTAAAACGCCACCAGCCCAAAACCAAGGGCCATACCTAGGTAATTGCCAACTGGCATTGAGTATGGCTTCTTTGCTAAAGAACCCCGAAGTTGGTGGCAGGGCTACCAAACAAGCGCTGCCAATGACAAAGCACCAAAAAGGCACTGGCAATTGGCGCCGTAAGCCACCCATCAAGCGGATATCTTGCTCATGGTGTAGGGCTAATATAATTGAACCGGCGGTCATAAATAACAACGCTTTAAAAAGAGCATGGGTCATCAAGTGAAAAATACTCTCACTCCAAGCGCCCACACCTAAAGCAAAAAACATATACCCAATTTGGCTCATAGTTGAGTATGCAAGAACCCGTTTAATGTCAGTTTGGTTAAGGGCGGTGAAACCAGAAATTAATAAGGTAAAAAGGCCTATAAATGCTACTGCCAACAACACATCTGGAGCTTGCAAAAAGACACCATGAGTGCGGGCAATAAGATAAACTCCTGCCGTTACCATGGTCGCTGCATGGATTAACGCGCTCACTGGCGTGGGGCCGGCCATAGCGTCTGGCAACCAAATATGCAGTGGTAACTGTGCCGACTTACCCACAGCACCAGCCAGTAAAAGAGTGGCAATGAGAGTGGGTTGGTTAGCACCCATCACAAATTTTTCAGGGGCTAACACCATGATGGAGGGTAAGTCTAAGGTGCCTAACTCACGGTATAATAGGAGTAAGCCTATGGCAAACGCTGTGTCACCGACTCGCGTCACAATAAACGCTTTGCGAGCGGCATAGCCATTAGCTGGATCTTGGTACCAGAAGCCAATGAGCAAAAAGCTACAAACTCCCACACCTTCCCAACCTAAAAACAACAATACCAAGTTGTCTGCCAAAACCAGCATCAACATGGCGGCTACAAATAGATTCATATAGGCAAAAAAGCGCTGATAATCAGGGTCTTGCCACATGTAACCAGAGGCATACCAGTGGATTAAACTACCTACACCGGTAACCACAAACAACATACTTAAAGACAGGCCATCTAAGTAGAGCCCAAAACTCACCTCAAGCTCCCCTGCAGTGAGCCAAGGCCATAGTTCTACTTGGTAGGTTTGGGCTGCGCCTGGGCTATAAAAATCAAGTGCCACCCAAAGCGTAACTAAAGCCGCTATGGCTATCGAACCCACACCAATTAGTCGCGCTAGTGAGCGAGTAAAACGGCCATGCCCCAGAACTAACAGGAAAAAGCCAACTAAAGGTAAACCCGGGATAAGCCACAATTGATGCATCACCTTCTCCTAGCCTCGCAACTTGTTCAATTGATCTACATCAACGCTGTTATGGTGACGAAATAGCAGCAAAGTAAGGCCCAAACCCACGGCAACCTCTGCTGCACCTAAGGTAATTACCGCAAGAAACATAATCTGCCCTTCGGCCTGACCCCATGCGGAGCCAGCAGCAATAAATGCAAGCGCAGAGGCATTAAGCATGACCTCGATAGAGATCATCATAAACAACAGATTACGCCGCACCATAACACCCACTAGGCCTAGGCAAAATAAAATACCGGCTAATATAATTGCATGATCTATGTATTGATTATCCATTACCAGCCTCATCTAAGGTGTTCTGATCCATATGAGAAGGCATTTTACGTGCGATATGGAAGGCGCCAATAAGTCCAGATAAGAGTAGGAATGACGCCAACTCTACTACCAGCACATAAGGGCCAAACAGGGCTATGCCAACATCTTTTACCGCCACACCGTGGACACCATAGGGCTGCAAAGGGTGCTCGCTATTCATCCCTAACAACAGCAAAGTGAGTAAGATAAATGCCAGTATCGAAGGTATTATCCAACCTCTGGCTGGCAGCCAAGCCGCTTCAAGCGCTGCAGACCTTTGGCCTTGGTTGAGCATCATGACAACAAATACAAATAGAATCATCACGGCACCAGCATAAACAATGACTTCTAAAGCAGCAGCAAATGCTGCACCTAAGAGGTAAAAAATAATGGCTAAGGACAAGGACGAAACAATTAAATATAACAAAGCATGCACGGCATTGTGACGACTAATCATAAGTAGAGTGGCCACCACAGTGACCCCACAACTTGCATAAAATACAATATTGTAGAGGTAGGCCCAGATCATGTTCATTCTCCTGGCTGATAAGTTAATGTGGGGTTATGGCAACAAACTTTTTATATTCACCGGTTGTGCTTCTTGGCTACCAGCCCCTTTAGCGCGACCCGACACGGCCTTGCCACACATCTCATAAAAATTGTAATCAGGGTGTTTTCCGGGGCCATCAATCAGTAAATGTTGTTTTTCATAAACCAGACTTTGGCGGTCATACTCTGCCAGTTCAAAATCTTGAGTAAGTTGAATAGCATAGGTTGGGCAGGCTTCTTCACATAACCCACAAAATACACAGCGAGAAAAGTTAATACGGAAGTATTCAGCGGACCAACGGCCACTCTCATCTTCGGTTTTTTGTAACGATATACAATCTGTTGGGCAAGCACTTGCGCATAAGTTACAGGCCACACAACGCTCTTCACCTGTGGGGTCTCTAGTCAGTACAATACGACCCCGAAAGCGGGGTGCCAAATAAGGCATTTGTTCTGGGTATTCAACCGTATCGGCTTTGGTGAAGGTATGGGAAGCCACCTTCACTAAGGTTACAATATTACTGTAAAAATAATCCCAGACAATATATCCACGGTGGACAAGACCTGTCTTTTGTTGCATAAAATCTTACCTCCTATATTAGTATTAACGCACCAGTAATAACCAAGTTGAGTAGTGACAAGGGCAGCATGAATTTCCAACCAAAAGCCATTAGTTGGTCATACCTAGGGCGTGGTAATGATCCTCTAATTAAAATCATCAGTAGCACTAAAGTAATAGTTTTAAGCAAAAACCACGCTAGTGGAGGGAGCCAGTGTGGCCCCAACCAGCCACCAAAAAATAACACTGTGATCATCGCTGCACTCATGAGCACACTGACATATTCACCAATAAAAAACATAGCAAACTTCATGCCTGAATATTCTGTATGAAAACCTGCAGTGAGCTCATGTTCTGCTTCTGGCAAATCAAAGGGGGTACGATGGCTTTCGGCAATGCCTGCCATAAAAAAGATAAAGAAGCCGATTATTTGTGGCCCAATAAACCATCCATCAACCTGAGCCAACACCAACTCACGTAAGTTAAAGGTGCCAGCAAGCATGACGACACCCATGAGAGATAGGCCCATGAATACTTCATAGCTAACCATCTGTGCCGCCGCCCGCAAGCCACCTAACATGGCGTATTTATTATCTGAAGCATATGCACCAAACATGACTGCATAAACTCCCAAGGAGGTCATGGCAAGGAAGAATAGTAAACCAATGTTTAAATCTACTATGCCAACACCTGGCGCCATGGGGATTACCGCGAATGCTGCCACCACCACAAACATTGCAAAGGCTGGAGCGACAATGAAGACGAGTCGATCAGCAAAAGGTGGTACCCAATCTTGTTTCATTAATAACTTAATCATGTCAGCGACAATCTGCAAGGTGCCAAAAGGACCAACACGGTTGGGGCCATAGCGATCTTGCCAGATTCCTAATAAGCGCCGTTCAAGCCAGGTAAGTAAGGCCGCCCCAAACACCACACATAAAAGGATGAGCACCACGTTAAGTAAGCTATTCACCAGAGGGTCCATATTAAGTCGCCTCTTCTGTTACGGCGCTAAGCTTCACTGCTGCAGGTAAATGACCTACGTTGATGGGCGCTTGGTAATGGCCAGGTAACAATAGTAAATCCATTGCCATCGACGCGTCCAAGGTTAACGGTAGGCGCCACTGTACTTGTGCTAATTCAACACAAACTTCAAGCACTTCTGTTAAGCCCATTTGAGCAGCAGTTTGTGGGTGTATACGGGCGCTCAGGATGGCACTACGTTGCCTTAGGGCGGTGCTTAAATGACTTGCTTGGTCGCTTGCAAACAGATGACTCTGGCTGTGAGCCAGAATTTGCCCAGCACCAATAGTAATACTAGGAATAGGGGTACTTGAGATTAAAGGCAAACCTTGCAGACCATCAAATAGCCTCAGGCCCGCTTCACCACCCTTGAGGGGACCATTTATTTCTTCCTGAAATTTGTTGATAGCTTCGTTGGAGTTCCAGCCTGGGCTCCATACTTGTGGCATCAGTGCACTTGGTTTATTAATGGGCGTGCCCTCCATGGTATAGCCCAAAGCCGAATCTAAGTCCTCTGGTTGTTTGGCTTCACTAACGCTTTCATGAGCATGCAGACTAGTTCGCCCAGACGCTCTATGACTTTGGCGGGGAATCTTCATTCCGGCAACTCGGAAATCTGCGTTAGGTGCAACGTTACTCCAGTGACTAAAGAGGCCCCCTTGCTGGCTAACTAGGCTGCACACATGATCGAACTTTGTGCAGTTGGCTAGTTGTGTAACAGAAGCGCTAGGGTCTCCGGTTTGACTCACCATTTTTGCTAAAGTTGCCAAGCTGCGCCAGGCATCTGCCCGTCCCTGCTTGTCATGCACGGCAAAGAAACGCTGGGCACGGCCCTCATTATTTATGTAAGTACCTTCAGTTTCAAACGCATTAGCACAGGCGATAACGACATCGGCTTTCTTGCTGGTAGCGCTTGGCAAGTGATCCAGCACAATTAAATGCCGCAAATTGTCGCACATAGCCCCAGCCTCAGTGGATAGAGCAAACAGATCAGCTTGTAAAACGATCAGAGCGCTGGCAGTGCTTTGTTGCTTTATTCGAAGACTCAAATCACCCACGTGCTTAGCGTTTTGATTGAGTATGCCTAAACCCATACTGTTAGCGGCCTCTAAACAATAACTTAACCAAGCTTGGGTGCCGCTATTTCGGCCCAAAGCCAAGGCCAATTGTGCTGCCCTATCAATTAATTCAGGACTCTGGCTGCTGGAACCACTGATCACCAGTGGACGTTTTGTGCCAGCCAGCAAAGTGAGGCTTCGCTGCACTTGGCCGTGCAATTTGGTTGATAGTTTTGCACTATCCAACGTGCCATCAATAGCACTCGTTAAGGCCTGAGCATAGCCACACATTTCTTCTGGGGTAAGTTGCAAACATAGGCTACTAATATCGTCTAACCCCGTAGATGCCGTGGTAGCACTAATAATAGGGCTAAGTTGGTTTTGTGTGTGAATGCGGACTGGCTCGTCTTGCCATCTGGGAATACCAATGGCAGCAGCCCTGGCAAAGCCTAGGTTACGACTTGCTTGGCGCACACTTAAGGCCATACGTGGTGCTGTATGTAATAGGTCTTCGCCAATAATAATAATGGCATCGGCTTGTTCGATTTGCTTTAGGCTTGGGCTATGAAGGTTGGTCTGTGTGAGGTGATGCAGTACATGAGTTTGAATAGCATCTTGCACAGCATTATGCCCAGCATAAAAATTAGCCTTGCCAACTAAACTTTTCAACCCAAAATTCTCTTCCACCGAGGCCCGAGGTGAGCCCAAACCAAAGACATTTTCAGCCCCTAATTCATTAATAATTTGGGCCACATAGTCTAATGCATCAGCGTTATCACAAGTCACCTTTTCAGATTCACCCAGCGGCTGCACTTGGGCTTGATACAAGCCTTGTTCACTATTGCTGTGGGCAAAACCATAGCGGCCTTTATCACAGATAAAATATCCATTCACTTGGCTATGGTAGCGATTAGTGACCCGTTTAACTCGACCTTCGCGTTCACCGACGGACAAGTTACAGCCTAAGCTACAATGGCTACAAATGCTGGGTGCTGATTGTAAATCCCACTTACGAGTGTAACTGTCACTCAATGCTTTGTCGTAAAACACCCCCGTGGGACAAACTTCAGCTAAATTGCCACTAAAGTGACTGCTTAAACAACCGTCTTCATGGCGTCCAAAATACACATTTTCCTTGCTGCCAAGGACCACTAAATCATCACCACCAGCGTAATCTTGGTAAAATCTCACACATCGATAGCAGCTAATGCAGCGGTTCATTTCATGGCCAACACAAGGGCCTAAATCTTGGTTATGGTAGGTTTTTTTAGCCCCTTTATAGCGTCTTTGAGTGTGCCCAGATTGCAGTGTCATGTCTTGTAAATGACATTCGCCACCCTCCTCACATACGGGGCAATCGTGGGGGTGATTGGCCATGGTAACTTCAATACATTGCTGGCGGAATTCGCTAGCCATAGGTGCTGACAGGCTTACACGCATGCCTTCAGTAACTGGGGTCATACAAGCCATAACCATGCGGCCCCGCTGATCTTCAACATCTAGATACAGCTGCACTGCGCACTGGCGACAGGAGCCTACTGAACCTAAAGCTGGATGCCAGCAAAAATAAGGCAGATCTTTGGCCAAGCCAAGGCACGCCTCTAGCAAGTGGCCTCCAGCCTTTACCTTGTAGGCAGAACCGTCGACATATATGGTGACAAGGTTATCTGTTGTGGCGTTCATAATATGGCCTCTTTTTTTAACCCATTAAGAGGCTTAGGTGAATTACCATGGGGGCAACACGCCTGGTCAATATGGGCTACAAAATCGTCACGAAAATACTTAAGAGCACTCTGCAACGGTTCTGCCGCACCTGGAGCTAAGGCACAAAAGGTGTTGCCAATACCAATGTAGCCACACAGTTGTAATAGATGCTCAAGGTCTTCATGCTGGCCCCGACCTGCTTCTAAGTCAGTTAGAATTTGTCTAATAAAAGGTAAGCCATTACGACAGGGAGTACACCAGCCACAAGATTCTTGGGCAAAGAATTGAATTAAATTAAGTACCATGCCCACCACGCATGTTTGGTCGTCGAGTAAAATCATTGTGCCAGTGCCCATACGACTGCCAGCGTGTTGAATGGTGCCATAGTCCATAGCTAAGTTTATGTGCTCTTCTGTGAGGAAATCTGTGGAGCCACCCCCAGGTAAAAAGCCTCGCAATTTAATGCCGTCCTGCATCCCTCCAGCCATGGCAATAATATCGGCTACCTTGGTGCCAATAGGCAACTCCCAGCAGCCTGGATTTTTTACCCGGCCACTAACCCCATAAATTTTGGTGCCATTGTCATCACCCAAACCTAAGTTGGCAAACCAATCAATGCCGTGATAGAGAATATGTGGCAAGTTGCATAAGGTTTCTGTGTTATTGACCACAGTAGGCCGACCAAATAAGCCACTAACCTGGGGAAAAGGTGGCTTAAAGCGAGGCTGCGCACGCCTCCCTTCAAGGGAGTTAATAAGGGCAGTTTCTTCACCACAAATATAGCGCCCTGCGCTAGTATGTAAAAGCATGGTTAAACTAAAACCTGCCTCATTAAGCTGCTCACCAAGTAAACCAGCAGCGTTTGCCTCATCAATGGCATGCTGCAAACGCTCAGCACACAAGTCATAATCTGCACGTAGAAAAATAAACGCCGTGTCTGCCTGTACTGCGTAAGCTGCGATAGCTAGGCCTTCGATCAACTGGTGGGGATCATGTTCCATTAACCAGCGATCCTTAAATGTGCCAGGCTCCATTTCATCAGCATTACAAATGACATAACGTTGGCCTGGCAGTTTTTCTAGTGGCGGCACAAAACTCCATTTTAGGCCAGCCGAAAACCCTGCCCCACCGCGGCCGCGCAGATTTGCATTTTTCACCCAGTCCACCACCTCACTGGGGCTCATAGATAAGGCTTTGGTAAGCCCCTGATAGCCATAATTTGATTGATACTCAGCTAGAGTTGTGACACTACCATCAGCTTTAATGTGTTGGCTTAAAGGTTGGTTTATCGTTTGAATATCGGTCATTAGGTCTGCTCCTGTGCCCGACGCACCAGAAGAATGAGCGATGCAGGGGTTAATTGACGCGTCAGTTGATCGTCCACTATTGCCACAGGCGCATGATCACAAGCCCCTAGGCACGGAGTTGGCAAAAGTGTGATAGCGCCATCAGGTGTGGTCTCACCTAAGGCAATATTTAATTCTTGGGTCACTGCTTGGGCCAAGCCTTGATAACCCATAATCCAACAACTGACACTGTCACAGATAGAAATTACTGTTCTTCCCACAGGTTGGCGATAAATTTTATTATAAAATGTCGCTACTGAATCGACCTCATCAGGGCTCATTTTTAGACGTTGAGCAATGGCTTTTACCTTGCCATCAGATACCCATCCTTGCTGTTGTTGGACAATTTTTAAGGCCTCAATCGCAGCCGCTTGGGGCTGTGGATAATGATGTATTTGCGCAGCGATAGCGGTTTCCTCATGCTCGTTAAGCGGCTCAATTTTAAGCCGCCAATCAGCGCAATGGGTGGCAGCATCAGTAGCGATTATTGGTGTCATCAATGCTCCTTAACGGTCCACGTCGGCCATAACAAAGTCAATACTGGCTATGATGGCGATCATGTCAGCTACCATCATGCCTCGACTCATGGTTGGAATCATCTGCAGATGGGCAAAAGATGGAGTGCGAATACGTGTGCGATAAGAGGTAGTGCTGCCATCACTGACTAAGTAATAACTGTTTAAACCCTTAGCAGCCTCAATAGGCAAACATACTTCTCCTGCTGGAATAGCTGGCCCCCAGCTGGAGTGCACAAAATGATGAATCAAGGTCTCAATATCTTGCATAGTACGCTCTTTGGGTGGTGGCGTAGTCAGCGGGTGGTCGGCCTTATATGGGCCTTCTGGCATCTGGTCTACGCATTGTTGGATGATGCGCAGACTTTGGCGAATTTCTTGTAACCGCACCATTGCTCGATCATAACAGTCACCATTGCTACCTAATGGAATATCAAAATCAAAGTTTTCGTAACCGCTATAGGGCATGCGCTTACGCATATCCCAATTGTACCCCGTGGCCCTTAAGCCGCCGCCAGTGATACCCCAGTCGATGGCTTCTTCACTGGTATATCGGCCCACACCCACGGTCCGTTGTTTAATAATACGATTGTCGAGCACCATTTTTTGGTACTCATCTAAGCGTTTGGGCATGCGTACTAAAAACTCCCGCATCATTGCATCCCAGCCTTGGGGGAGGTCTTGTGCAACACCACCAATACGGAACCAGCTAGGGTGCATGCGACCGCCAGTGATGGCTTCGATGATGCCGAAGAGCATTTCACGATCAGCAAAAATATAAAAAATAGGTGACATTTGTCCAATATCTTGAGCAAAGGTACCAAAAAATAAGAAATGGCTTTGAATACGGAAGCATTCACACAACATGACCCGAATAGTTTCCACCCGTTGCGACACCTTAATGCCAGCAAGCTTTTCTACTCCCATGACATAAGGCAAGTTATTCATTACCCCGCCAAGGTAGTCAATGCGGTCAGTGTAGGGCATATAGGTGTGCCAAGCTTGGCGCTCCCCCATTTTTTCTGCACCCCGATGGTGGTAGCCTATATCAGCCACCGCATCTACTACTTCTTCACCATTAAGTTGCACCGCTATGCGGAACACGCCATGCACACTAGGGTGGTTAGGGCCCATGTTGAGAAACATATAATCAGTATTTTTTCCCTCGCGCTTCATTCCCCATTGTTCAGGTACAAAACGCAACGCCTCTTGCTCTTCGTCTTGCATTTGGTCATTAATACTAAAGGGCTCCATTTCTGTAGCGCGGGCTGGATGCTCCTTGCGCAGTGGGTGGCCTTTCCAAGTGGGTGGAATAATGAGTGGGTATAAATTTGGGTGGCCAACAAAATCGATACCAAACATGTCGTGACACTCTCGTTCATACCAATTGGCGTTCGGCCACAAATTACATTGGCTGTCGATACGTAGCTGAGCGTCCATCAACGCCACCTTAATGCGTAAAAAGGTGTTGCCAGTTAGACTTAATACTTGATATACCACGGTAAAGTCACTAAGGGGTTGGCCTTCGCGGTGACTGCGCACACGTTCATCAATAGCGGTGAGGTCATACAACATGGCGTAGCCAGGGTGTAACTCATGCTTGCAATAACGTAACAGGGCGCCTACATGACGGGCATCTACCCAAACGCTGGGGATTCCATCAGCAGTGTTTTGTTCAATTAAAGGATAAGGGAATTGTTGTTTCAGCAGTAACACAAGGCCAGCATCACCCATGGCGCAGGTGTTGGACTGGAGAAAAGGCCCACTCATAACAATTAAACCCGATCCGGGTTAGGTAAATGGGTCATGCGAATACGCTCTGGGGTACGCAGATCACGTTGCGAAGGCATTGAGGGCTTTTCTACCCCGTCAGGCCCTAACACCCAGCTTAACGGCCTATTTTCATGTCGAATTGCATCTTGTAATAACATTAAACCCTGTAACAGGGCTTCTGGCCGGGGTGGGCAACCCGGTACATACACATCTACGGGAAGGAACTTATCAACGCCCTGTACTACGCTATAAATATCATATAACCCACCTGAATTAGCGCAGGAGCCCATGGAAATAACCCATTTAGGTTCTAAAAGTTGTTCATAGAGACGTTGAATAACAGGTGCCATTTTGCGAAAAACAGTGCCAGAAATCACCATTACATCAGCTTGGCGGGGTGTGGCGCGGATAACTTCTGCACCAAAACGGCCAATATCATGGCGCGACGTAAAAGCGGTGGCCATTTCTACGTAACAACATGAAAGACCAAAATTAAACGGCCAAAGAGAATTGCTCTGCCCCCATGCCACCAAGTCTTTAACCTTGCCCAACACCAAACTGTCTTCCACCGACTGGGCAAAGCTCTGGTCTTGTGACGCAATAAGATTAGCGCCATAGGCACTGGATTTTAGCTTCGGCATAACAATCCCAGGACTCTTTTAGAGCCAGTTATTATTTTATTACACATTGCGTGCCGGTAGTTTAAGTTAAAAATCCAGCAATTAGCGTGCGTCCAAGTTGCGTAAATCGAGTTTTTGTCTGCTGGTGCGCCAGTCTAGTGCGCCAAGGCGCCACAGGTAAATTAGCGCTGCAAACAAAATAAGTATGAAGATTAGAGCTTCACTAAAGCCTAACCAGCCAGTTTCCTTAACGGCCACGGCCCAGGCAAAAAGAAACACTACCTCTAAGTCAAAGATGACAAAAAAAATGGCAAATAAGTAAAACGGGATAGGCATGCGAATGTGGGTAGATCCTGCAGGTACAATGCCACACTCATAGGGTTCGTTAACCGCCCGCGACACTCTGCGGCCACCCAGCAAGGCTGGCAGTGTCAGCATTAGCCCGATTAGGCCTGCCACCATTATCAAAAACAGTGCCAAGGGCCAAATTTGGCTCATTAACTCCTCGCCATAGGTCATATTTACTGCCTTTCACCAAAAGTAGAGATAAAAAAACTAAAAATATATGGGCAAAATAACTGCTGTTCAACTAGCTAAAAACTCATCGATGCTAGTACCACAAGATGTCAATTAGTATAGAAGAGAAAAATACTATTTTGCAACTTATTCATTACGCTCCTTTTATTATTACATTTTTATCATATAAAACAATAGCTTAAGTTATTTTTAAAAAAGACTCATTTAATTTAACAAATTGACTAACACTAAAAAGTGGCGTAATAGTGGATCCACTGCCATTGATTTATGCTTTGGGAGCAACTCAATAAAGGAGTTTTCTACCGTGTTAAACTCAATCAATATTAAAGAATTCATGTCAGTGAACCCACTGACCTTTGCGCCTGCTACTCACATCATGGATGCCATTCATGAAATGTTAGTTCGAAAAGTAACAGGTGGGACCGTATTGGATGACCAAGGCAGAGTTGTAGGAGTTATTTCAGAATTAGACTTACTGGACAAGTTAGAGCAAATAGCTTACTACCAAGAAGGTGACGCTTGTATTGGAGATTTAATGTGCAGTGAAGTAGACGTGTTGCCTTTGCAAACTACATTATTTGAGGCAGCACGTACTTTAACTCAACATAAGCGTCGGCGTATGCCTGTAGTTGACAACGGCCTCTTTGTTGGCCAAATTAGCTGCCGTAGTATCTTACAAGCGTTTAAAGACTCCGTGTTAGCCCATGACAAAAAAGAGGATTAACCATGCTAATTGAAGGGGGTAATTATGCCTTCGTTGATGATGTCTAGTATTCTCTAAGCAGGGCTAAAATAAGGGCCCTATTATTATCAAAATTAACAAAATTGGGGCCCAAACGCCCTCTTTGAGAAAGCAATTTACTGTTCTAAGGCAACACCCTTCCTAAAGGAATTTATATTGTTACCTCATGCGTCTAAACGTCACCAGAGTACTCACCTCGTGCAGGATAATCATTAGCAATAGCAAAATCTAATGCACCTAATAATTCAGCAAAATGGGGCCGAGCGAAGGGCATCGTTTGTGTTGATCCATAATAAAGTGACTGATCTGGGCTTACTAAAAATAGCCCAGGTTCAGAAAATAACGCAGGTTCTTCAATGCCAATGGACGTTTTTCCCCTAGAGGTAGAAATATAAAGCCCCCATTCTTTAGCCTTAGCAAGGCTCATACCATAACCAAACTGAAGACTCTCACCTGGAACTTTGTCTGCCATGTGCCGAGTGCGTTCTTCGCCATCTGAACTGATTGCAATACAACTCACACCTCTTTTTGCAAATTCTGCGACATGGCGCTGAAAATCAATCAGCTGTTTTGCGCAAATTGGACAATGCAAACCTCGGTAAAAACAGATGACAACGCCTCGTTCTGAAATATCAGTAGATAGATTAAATGTACCATGATCCAAGGTCTCTAATGTAAGATTTGGTGTTTTTTGACGTGGTAATAACATGTTGTCTTCTCTTTTCCGTGGTGTATTTTATGGTTACTATAACTGATATTATTATCATATAAATACGATTTAATGGATTAAAACACCGATATGTCCGAATTTGACCGCCTTTCGTCTCTGATCCACCGGTTTTCTTTAAAGGTGACTCCCCAACAAAATGTACAGGTTAACCTTGTCATTATGGCAGACATGAAAACACGGTTGCCTACTAAAATATTGTTGGCACCTCTGAGTTTCTTGGGTAAGGTTACCCTGGTGGATGACTACATAATGTTCCGTGCTCGCACAGACTGGGGGGGGCGAGATAACCCTTTGTTGGCCACTTTACCAAACTTAATTGAGATTAATATCCAACACAACCCAGATCTATCCATGCTGGCCCGGTTACTTAAAACTGAAGCTGAAGGTCAGCGGTGTGGCGTAAGTGGAGTGCTTAACCGCCTGGGAGAAGTGTTAATGATTAGAATCCTACGTCAGCAACTAGAACGAGGAGCTACTGCCCCAGGATTACTTAATGGGTTGGCGGATAGCAGGCTTAGCCGAGCCATCGTATCTATGCATGAAACGCCAGGGAAAACGTGGAAGAACGGAGACCTTGCTGAAATTGCAGGGTTATCAATCAGCCGATTTACTGAACTTTTTAATCATCGGGTAGGACAAACTGCGCAATCGTATTTAAGGCACTGGCGCATGATCTTGGCATGCCAGGACATAGAACGAGGGGACCGCATACAAACCATTGCTCACCGCTATGGCTATGGCTCTAGTGAAGCTTTGAGCCGAGCGTTCCGTCGTCAATTTGGCAGCAATCCAGTGTCTCATCGAAAACGTTTTTAAAGTTAGGTAAGTTAGCCTACTTCACCAAAGTCTAATATAAAAAGTTTTTATACTGTTAAAGTCTATGAGACCAAAGAGCAATCTAGTGATATGTGTATTTATTAGATTATGAGTGCGGCCTGCTAATAAAGTATACCCTACTAATATGAGGGTGAAATATGAAAAAGTAACAAAATAATGTCATCCATGAATGCTGGACTGCTATTAGATTCTAGTAGTTCATGCGTTTTTACTGCCGGTGCTCTTGTTAGAATCACGGCGAACCTGATGTCTATTGACGTGACTCATAATGGGTAATCTATGTAAATTATGCGCAACCAAGACAGCAATAATATGGTGATTGACGCGTTTTCAAAAACCTTACTCCCTTGTTCTGTATTTTGTATTTAGCCAGTGAAGTTTGTCCCAGGTATTGAAACCCTGGGTGAATTGGAGATAATTGTTCATACATTAAGCCTGATTAACTTATCCTTTCGTCTAACTTCAAGCCGGTATGGACACATATGATGGTGTCCAAGGAACGGGCAGGCTATGGTTAGATATAGGCGTTTAAATTTAAGTGTTGAGTAGGAATGGGCTCATATCTATTTGGGGTTTTTTCTTGGCTATAATATCTGCAACTATTTTTCCTGTACCACAAGCTAAGGTCCATCCCAAGTTGCCATGACCGACATTAAGATATAAGTTTGGTATCGGAGAAGGGCCCAGTATAGGGAGTGATGAAGGGGTCATGGGCCGCAACCCTGTCCAATATTCAGCAGCGCTATAATCGGCCACATTGGGAAGAATTTCTTTGGCCAAATCTAAAATTCCTTGAAAATTTTCTTGTTTATAATTAGTATCAAATCCATCAAAAACTGCTGATGAAGACATCCGAAGGCGGTCTCCAAAAATAGATAATGCAACGAGCCTATCAGTATCATCAAACCCAGACATGGGCTTTATTTTTGTATTGATTAAAGGGGCTGTTATTGAAAACCCTTTTATTGGGCAGATTGGTAATTTAATATTAAGCTGTGTTGATAAAATGCCGCTTTGGGCCCCAGCTGCTAGCACATATGCATCTGCTTTAAACTCCCCTTTAGACGTTAAAACACTTGAAATTTTATTATCTTTTTGGCATATTTTTTCAACGCTAGCGCCCCATATAAATTGGCATTCTGTATTTTTTATGCACCAGTGTGCTAGTTCTAGAGAAAACTTGGCAGAGTCGCCCGTTTTGCAATTAGGCGAAAAAACAGCGCCGGCATACGTTTGGCTATTGGCTTGAAGCAAAGGCAGTTTCTCATGCAGAGCGCCCCGATCCAGTAATTCTAATTTAAGCCCTCGGTCTTCTAAAAAGTTAAAATGACGGCTCAACTTTTCTAAACCACTGGGGCTTCTACTTGCATATGCTATGCCTTGGTGACTAGCGTCAAAGTTTATCTGTGTTTCTAGCTGCAATTTGGCCAACATATCGATGGAATATTGTGCTAATTGGAACTTTGAACCTGAATTTTCAACCCACTGGCTGCTTCGGCATTGAGACAAAAAGGATGCGGTCCAACGCCATAATGTAGGATCCATATGTAACTTATATTGAATACCGAGTTGCGGTTTTAATAGAGATTTAATCGCTACCTTTAAAGCAGAGGGTGACGCCCAGGCAAACGCATCACTGGGGCTTAAAAGGCCAGCATTTCCAGCTGTTGCACCAAAATCCCCATCTCTCTCTTGGGCTTCTAAAACAGTGACATTGAGTCCTTTTTGCGAAAGATAGTAAGCCGTTGCTACCCCAACAACGCCTCCTCCAATAACAAGTATATTCATAGTGGTACTCAAAAAAAATCGTTAAAAATTTTCACACATGATATAAAAAGACAATAAAATATTTTGTTCAAAGAGCTTAGCTTAGTCACCAAAAAA
>Ga0075445_10000403_pt1 | contig 23297 bp, 24 predicted proteins | sample CoawatmetaG02DNA_FD_72350 | JGI IMG/M metagenome (GOLD analysis project Ga0075445, IMG submission 72350) | Marine microbial communities from the West Antarctic Peninsula - Coastal water metaG029-DNA | ecosystem: Environmental > Aquatic > Marine > Coastal | place: Atlantic Ocean: West Antarctic...
AGTTTTTTTTGTGTCACTACTTAGAGTTTTTGTACTTATGATTTTTTTATAAAGCTTTTCAACTTCTAAATCTTTATTTTTTTTATTTTTTAAAAGTAAATAATTTTCTTTAATTTTAGAATTATTATAAAATAAATTATCAGCTAAATAAAAATAGTTCTGAAATCTAGATGTAATTGGAGTAATAAAATTTATTTTATAAAATTTACAAAAATAATAAAATAGCATTGCGTTTGCGCTAGCTATACAAGTTGGCGCACAAAAAAAATTTGGTTTTAGTTTTCTTAACAGTAGCTCAATTCTTTTTGCATTATTAATCACATCGATTAATATTTCATCTTTTTCTATTATATATTTACTATCATACCCTACTATGTCTTTTATATAACCTCTGCCCAATACCCTATCATAAGATATTATCTCCCAAATACTCTTGTCTTTTAAAATAAATTTTTCTAAATAAGCCAAATATCTATAGTCAATTTTTTTTCTAGATTTATTTTGTGTATTCTTTTTAAAAAAAAGAGGAATATTAAAATTCTTATTATCATTGTACAGTTTCTCATTAATTGGACTTAAGCGTTTTTTTTTGTAGTACAAAATTGGTTTAATTTTTTTCTTTTTCAGTATTTTGCATACCTCTACTAAATAGGGAAAACTTAATTCTGATATTTCAAAAAGTATTTTCATTTTTTAAAGCTTGGTACAAATTTATGTTTGTAAAAAATAACCATTTAAAGCTTATGTTTTCTAGTTTATTTACTCGCTTGAATTAAATTTTTTTACAAGCAATCCATCGTCCCAACTATCCTGATCATGTAATTTTTTTCCTCTTTGAATATTTTTTTTATCAAAATTCCACGGTGATATCTCATGTCTTTTTACGATTTCCATAAATTCTTCTTCCGAAATATTTAGAATTTTTAAAAAATAATCTAAACTTTCTGGTCTTTTGCCATCATTTTCAGCAATAACTTTTTTTCCTTCTTCAAGTTTCATTCTTCCGGCTCTTATTTCTCTTGCAACGGATTGTGCCGTTCTTCCAAAGCCTCTCTTTAGGTATTTGATCCAATCTCTTACTCCATTTACTCTGCATTCTAATTTTTCAAATGAAAACTGTTCTGGTAAACCCTCAACTTCATCTTGCTTCCAGCCAAGTTCTTTTTTAATTACATTTGCATTATTTAAAGAGTCCCATTTGAAAAATGTCCCATATTGAAGACTTTGGTAACCTATTTTTTCTAAATCTTTTAATTTAGGATATTGAAATGGACGAAGATCTCTTTCCGAAATATCATTTCCTAAAAATCCCGCCATATCTTCTGCACTAATGCCCAGATTTATGTGCCGATTGAAAGCTTCTTCATCTTGCATTTCCCATTTTCCTTCTTCAAAATCATAATAACCTGTATACTCAGCTACAGACTCTCCCCAAATAATAAGTGGTATATGCAATTTTACTGCCATTGACATTGGATATGCAAATACGCCACAATGGCAATGCCAACAAAAATCTCCTTTTCTTTTTAATGACTCCAGCATTGTTCTCCCAACAACTTTCATGTTTGGCTTAAAAAGATGGTAGTCAACACCCAGTGACTTCAAAGTGTTTTCAACATTCTTTAAATGGGTATCTCTATAAAAGCCATGATCAAATGAAATCACAAGTGGTTTGAGCTTGTGTTCTTTTACAACTTTATACAAAACATAAGTAGAATCTTTACCTCCACTGAACGGGACGATGCAATCATAATCTCCTTTACCCCTATGTTCTTTTACTAAAGAATTAAAAATTTCTTCTTTTTTTTTCCAATCTACTTTGAGATTTTTAGTTTCGTGTTGTGTGCAAACATTGCAAACTTGGTCCTTATTAAATTCAAATGTCTCGTAAGTTTCGGGGAGACCACAATTATTGCAACTTTTCATATAAAAAAAATAGATTATTAATATAGCAACTCTTTACCATCAATTACAATTTTTTTAACTATTTTTTTTTTGACAAATTTTTCTAAATAACGACAACATGTTAAAAAATTTAAATTCAAATTTAAGGCTATTTTGTATAAAGTTGTTTTTCCGTCAATACTAAATAACAATTTTTCATTGTAATTATTATTACCTTCATCTTGAGGAAAGATTGTATTTTTTCCAGAAATATACAACCCTCTTTTTGTGAGCCATGGTGGTATGGCAGTAGTTAATTCTGGAATATAGTTTTTTTTTATAATTTTATATTTTTTTTCAAATATTTTAAGCATATCTTCAGATATTCTGACACTTTCCAGCATTAAGCTATAATCTATTTTATCTAATGTGTCTCTAGAAGAGTGGTAATGGTTATAGGGATATCTTTGAATAGCAATTCCAGGAATATTTACTTTTGGCCAAGCAAAAACTTTTTCATCATTTATAAATCCCTGGAAGAATTGAATTTCTTTAAATTGTGTATTATTTTTTTTAAAAGATGCTCGCAAACAATCCTCCAAAAATAAATTAGATTTTAAACATTTTTTCAAACACCACTCTTTACCAGCTCCTACAGTTTCTAAATTTAAAGTAAATAAAGTTTTTTTAATTTTGGCTGAAAATCTATTAATGTAAAATAAAGGACCATAAAGCTCTGGAAATAAAAGAATTTGATAATTAAAATAATTATTTTTTTTTAATAGTTTATTGTGGAGTTCTATTGCAGCCACACTGCCCGCAAGATTATCATTACAAAGCTCATCAATATGAGCTGATATACAGATAGTTTTATTCACTTTGCCTTTAATAAATAACTCTCCAACTTTCATTGGAGTATTGGTTAAAGAAGCTTTAATACATAGATGATATTTTTTATTTTTATCTATTTTTTTAATTATATTATAGGGTAATGATAAACCCCAACTTTTTTGCCTTAATTTAAAATTATAAGTATGTTTGTGATTTAATAAAAAAGAATTTGGATTTTTTTCAGAAAATATTGATTTTTTAATAATGTCTTTTCCACTAAAAAATCCATCTACACTACAGCTGTTAGGGGATACGAAAAGATAATTCTGCTCTGAGCTAGCAATCAAATTCCCTTTGTCATCTTTCAAAAATGAATAGTTCAATTTCCAGTTTTTTGGAACTGTCCAATCACCAGCTTTAAGACCGGTTTTAAATTTATGGATTATAAAATTTGGATAAATTTTTTTTAAAATTTGAAAAGCGTCATCCATACCGCTTGAATTGGCCATTCTTTGCAATGGATTAATTTTTTCCATTAATAACTTAATTCTTAGGAAGGATGATGAATTTGACAAATTATTTTTTTTCATAAACAATTTTGCTTTTTACATTTTTTTTGAAATTATTAATAGACTTTATAATTTGTACGACTACCAGTATATTTTAAATTATCTATTGTAAATGGGACAATGAGTCATACTAATCTCCAAATCTGCATTTGAAGAGTAAAGTCTTCTTCCTATATCAAGATTTTTTTTAATATCATTATTCTTTTCATCTAACACTTTGTTAATTTTAATAGATCCATCGGTAGTAGCTACTATAATACTTTTTAGGTTTTTGTTAATAATAAATCCTGACTGAAAAGGATGAAATTTTATTTTTTTGTCTTCCCAAGAAGCATCTTTTAATAGTACTAATTTTTTCGTCCTACTATTTTCGATGTATCTAGTGCTAGACCCAATATAAGGCTCATCAAAAGAATTGATAAAACTTAAAATATCTTTTCCACTCCATTGCCAATTAATCCAGCCATTTTTAGGTGTAAAAAGCCTAGGTAAAAATAAAGACTTTTTCTCGTTTACTGGAACTTTTTTTATCTCTTTTTTATTAACAATGCAGTCAAAGAAAAATTTTAATAATGCACTAGTATTTTTTCTTTCCAGATCAAAAAAAATAGAAGGTTTTGAGTTTTTTTTGATTTTAAATTCTTTTTTTAAAAAAATTTGACCATCATCAAAGATGCCTTGTAAGGTATTTTCAGTAATTTCTTGAAGACAAATAGAAGTTTTTTTAACCCCCATTAAACTCATCCAAGTGTAATGCGCTCCTCCTCTGAAAAGCGGCAAAGGAATACACATAAAATCAATTAATTTACCTCTAAATTTTTTAATAAAATAATTACTAAATTTCCATGGTTCGCCAAATCCAAGCCCTAGGGAATTAGAGTCGAATTTTTTTTTAAAAAATTTATCTGTGTTTATATTTTTACATACTTTATAGTTGAGTTTGTTATTCTTTAAGGCTTGCTCTAATGATAGTGAACTATCTATGATTTTGTCTTTTAATTGTCTCCTTGAAGTAAAAATGTAATAATCAAAATTTCTTTTTTTCAATAAAATTGCGGCCTCAACTAGAGAAACTGTTCCACCAAATAAAAAAATTTTTTTAATGTTTTTCATGTGTTTTTAATTAAATTAATTAATACTTTTTTTGAAATATTTCTAATTTTTTTTTGATTAAATAATTTATTTCAAAAAAATAATTGCTCAAGATTATCTCTATTTTTATATTTTTCAAAAATATGATCAATAATAAATGCTGTTCTTTTTTCTGCATTGCCATCCTGTAACTGATCTAATGTACTGTATAATTTTTTATTTTTCAAAACGGTGATTTTATTATTACTAATTTGATCTTCTATTGCTTTTTCTATTTTTGAAATTTCATTAAAAAAAGTTTTATTAATGTTATCTTTACAAAATTTATCTCGAGTTATCTAACTTATAAGTAATTTCGTCAGCAAAAGTAGTGTTATTGATCTTGTACATCTTTTTTATTTTTGAAACTTGTTTAAAGCCATTTTTTTCCAATACTTTTCTACTACCAACGTTAGTATCATAGGTTGAAGCAAGACAAAACCTAAGTTTTAAAAATTTAAAACACAAATTTGTACAAACTTTAATACTTCTGGTTGTGATATTTTTGTGATGGTAGTTTGAATCTCCAATTAAATATCCTAAAATTGCATAATTGTGGTCCCAATTAATATCAATTTTAATATTGCCTACATGTTTTTTTTTAATAAAAATTCCGAATAAAATAATTGTATTATCGATATTTATTTTTTTTACGAAATTTTTTATAGATTTTATACTTTGTTTTTTAAATCTTATTTCTAAATATTTATTAATTTTTTTATCATCTAACCATTTTAAATAATTTTTATTACAATCCTTGTCGGTAACTTTTTTTAAATAAAAATCATCTGCATGATGAGTTTTATTTTTAATTTCTTTTAAGGTTTTAATTTTATTTAACAATTTTAAAATTTAGGTTGTAGTTTTGTAAAAAAGATTTAGCTCTAATTGGATTGTTGTCTCCAAAATTAAATAAACTTCCGCACGCCAAGGCATTAACATTTGTTATTTGAAAAGCATCTTTCATGTGTTTAAAGTTTCCTGCACCACCGCAACCTATTATAGGTAAGTTGCAATTATTAGCAACCTTGCTTATTAGTTCTATGTCATATCCTTGCATTAAACCATCTTGATCAATTGAATTTACAAATATCTCCCCAGCCCCTGCTTTTTCACAATATTCCAAATGTTTCGCTAGGGATATCAATTCTTTTTTTGTTCCACATTCTGAGAATAAATCATAATTTTTATTTTCTAAATTTTTTTTTGCATCTATAGAAATTACTATTGATTGTTTGCCATATAAATCGCTAGCTGTTTTTATGAAATTGTAATTTTCATATACTGATGAATTTATAATTACCTTATCAGCTCCATTTCTAAAAAGAGATTTTAAATCATCAATATTTTTTATACCCCCCCCTAAAGAAAGAGGCATAAAACACACTTTTGAAACTTCTTCCAAAATATCAAGCAGTGGCTTTATTGATCTTGACTTTCTTTCAATATTTAAAAAAATCAATTCGTCAGCGTCACTATCATTATAAATTTTGGAACTTTTGATTGGATTTCCAACATCTAAATATTTATCAAATATCTTTGTTTTAACTAACCTATTATTCAGCAATAGCTGAACGGGTATAATTCTTTTTTTTAACATGATCCGTCCCAGTTACAAAAATTTTGAAAAATTTTTAATCCATATTTTTGACTTTTTTCTGGATGAAACTGAAAACCAATAACGTTATCTTTGGTAACAATAGAATTAAAATTTTCACAATAAAAAGTTTCTCCTAAAGCATGGTTAGCATTCTCTAAATTGAATTTGTAAGAGTGGACAAAATAAAAATCCATTTCATTTTTAATCTCATTTAACACAGGATGATTTTTTAGTATTTTTACAGAATTCCACCCAATGTGGGGCAAATATTCATTTTCTAAAGAATGCATTTTTTTTACAGATCCTGGGATTAGATTTAGACCACTTGTTGGTCCGCTTTCGTCTCCTAAGCTCGACAATATTTGCATTCCTAAACATATCCCCATAATTGGTTTTTTTAGTTTAAAAAAATTTATTATTTTTGTATCTTCTTTGTTTTTTTTTAAATCATTCATTACTGTCGAAAAATTACCGACACCTGGAATAATGAGATGGGAGTGGTTATCAGCTATGTCTCCAGCTTTAATTACCACATGTGAAATATTTAAAAAACTTAGAGCGTTTGTAATTGACTTCAAATTACTGTAGCTATTATCAATAACTGCTATCATTTTTTGTATTTTTATCAAAGCCATGCTCTTGCAATTTTTTTTGAGCATATTCTCTTTTCATCGGAGCATTTATATCCCACATTGTTTGATCAGGTAACTCGTCTCCCTCCTCTAGATTTTCAGGATTTATATTAGCAGGAAATACCGCATGAGATTTTGCTATTTCATTAAATTCGCTTTCTGTAATCCCTATATTTTTTAAAAAAATGTCTAAACCTTTTGGCTTTTTTCCATCATATTCATCAATATTTTTTTGAGCGACATTTTGTTCAATTCTATTGTTTCTTATATCAATAGCAGATAGATGAGCGGTTCTTCCAGAGCCTCTCTTTATAAATTTGATATAATCTCTTATACCTTGCATTTGACATTCGACTTTTTCATAAGCATATTCGGGTGGGATTCCAGCATTTAAATCTTCTTCCCAATCTAATTCTTCTTTAATAATTTTTACTTGTTTTTTTACATCCCATGGAAAATAGCTACCCAAACATATCGATCGAAAATTAATTTTTTTTAAATCTTCTAATTTTGGGTAGGCATAAGGAGCAAGGTCTCTTTTATTAATTGAGTTATCATTTAACATATGAAGCATATCATCAGCAGATATGCCTAGGTTCACAAATTTATTAAATCTTTCTTCATTAACCTCCTCTGTTTCTTTAAGTGTATCCTCATAACTATAGTAAGCAGTGTATTCAGCTTGCGGCTCACCCCAGATAACTAGAGGAACATTCTCTTTAATAGCAATTTGCATAGGATAAGCAAAAATTCCAGAGTGGCAATGCCAGCAAAAATCACCTTTGCGAATAAAAGTTTCCAACATCAGCTTTTGAACAAGCTTCCAATTGGGTGTAAAGGTTAAGCAATCAACACCCAATGATTTAAAAATTTTTTTTCTATTTTCTATAAGTTTGGGTCTAAAAAAAGTGTGATCAAAACTTACCACCAAACACTTTAAATTATAATCTTTGACTAGCTTATGCAGTGTAAAGACACTGTCTTTTCCTCCGGAAAATGGCACTATACAATCGTAATTGTATTTCCCCCTGTATTTTTTTAAAATTACTTCAAATTCAATTTTTTTTTTTTGCCAATCAATTTTTTCTTTTTTAAATTTATGCTGATCACAAATATTACAAGTTCCTATCTTATTGAATTCAATCGTTTCATGAGTTTCTGGTAATAAGCATTTGTTACAATTTTTCATTTTTATTCTAAGTTAATTATATAGAGTAATTTTTGGCAATTAACTATAATTTATATTTTTTTTAAAAATAGCTTACCTGTTGTAAGGGCATTGTCAAAATAAGCCTTTTGAAAATTTCTTTTTTTAAGAACCGTTTCAATAAAAAAATTTAATGAATCTAATAATGAGTCTTGACTTAAATTAACTAGAAACTTGTGTATTTTTTTTTTTGGTGGTCTTTTAAACAGTCCAAATTTATCAAAAGTGTCTCTAGGGCCAATACTATATATAGCATTATTTTCACAAACAATAATTTTGTTTGAAAAATAGAATTCTACTCTATCGGTCATTGGAGCTGCATAACTCAAAAAAATAGTTGCGGAGCTTCCATTGCAAAAGTTTAAATTTAAATTGCATGTATCAATTTTTTTTTTATTTGAAACGCAAGATTCTTTTATCATAAAATTTTTTAAACTCCCCAGTAAATTTATAGAGAAATTAATATAGTGTACACCTAAATTTCCGCTAATTCTTTCCAATATATTGTTTGTAGTAAATCTCCAATTATTTTTAAATTTTCTTAAAAAAGAAATGCCAATGCAAGAATGTACTGAAATATTAATTAGTTTGTTTTTTAAAATTTCTTTTTTAACAAGTTGATACAATTTAGAATGTAGAAGATTGTAGTTAAAAAAAATTCTCTTTTTATCGGTAGGGCTAAGTTTATTTAGATAATTATATTCTGACATGCTTGAAAAACCTGGCTTTTCACAAAAAATTGGTTTTTTGTGACGTAATAATTTTTTAATATAGGAATGATGTGTAGTAGATGGGGATGTTATAAAAAAAAAGCTAGATTCTTTTAAAAAATCTAAATTATTTATATAAAAAATTTTTTTATTTTTTTTTTCTAATAATTTTTTTTGAAAAGCTTTTTCTTTATAACAATAAACTAGTATTTTATTTATTTTTTTATTTTTTAAAAGAAGATTGACTATTTTTAGACTGTGGTTTCTATAGCCAATGACACCAACTACCAACATGATTATTATTTATTAGGTAAAAGAACACTTATTACAAGGAAATAGTTCTTGTCTTTTCTTGCTTATATGTAAGTTTCTATAATTTTGGTATTCATCAGATTTCCATATTTCTGAAATAGATTGCGTTTTAACATTCCATTTTGAAAGTTTTGATTTGTAGTCATAGTCACATGGATTTACCTTTCCATCCCACCATACAAACATTCGATGCCACAATTGTCCGCAGGGTGATGTAATTTCATTTGTGGGGTTTTCGTATGAACTTTCCCATGGTGTATATCCAACAAGTTGGATTATATCCGCATATTCTCCGAGTTTATCCTCAAGACTTTTAACATTAAGATCTGAATTAATTTTTACGCCACTCACCTTAACTATAGTATCCATGTGACTATAATGTTTTTTTCTTATTTCAGTAAAAAGCTTTAAATTGGAAAATACTTTATCAAATTTTCCATTAATTCTTATTTTTTCATATGTTTCCTTGTCAGCTGCATCTATAGAAAAAACAATCTCACTAAACCCAGCACTTAAAAGGCTATGAATTAGCTTTTCAGTCAATAAAGATGCATTTGTGTTCATTTTAAATCCTAAAAATTTTCCTTTACAGTACTCTACCATCTCAATTATTTTTGGGTTTAAGGTGGGCTCACCTCGTGATGCCAAAGTTACCGCCTCTACTTTACCTTCAAGCTCATCAACTATTTTTTTAAATAGGTCTATAGGCATGTGACCCATCATTCCCTGAGATTTACCACTAAAAGTTTTGTCAGCCTGATAGCACATAACGCATCTATAATTGCAGATAGATGTAGGTTCTATTTGAACACATGGAGGATATTCTTCTAACTTGTACATTGCTGGAATTGCAGAATAATTATATCTATAAATTAAAAATCTAAAAAAATCTTTGTCACTTATTCTCTTTGATTTTAACAATTCTTGACCCTTAAGAAAATACTCATCTTCATCTAAAATTTGATTTTTCTTTTTTTTCTCTATTGCAGAAATATATTTGCCAACTATGTCTTTATTTTTTTTGCTTAAAGTTTCAAAATCTTGTTGTCTTTCATTTGAAACTTTGTGTATTCTATCTAATAATACATCTAAATCATCGCTGGTAGTTGGATAGTTTTCATCACTGAAACCTAAGGAACTATTGGTTATTAAAGATTGGTTTGGAATTAATTTTTCTTTTATGATCATCAAAAATAGTATTATACAGTTAAATGCTATCGTTTAGCAAGAACATATACTAGATATTTCTTTCTATGCTAGATTTGTACTTTTTGTTTCTTTTCTTGTTTATTGCGTAAATATTTTCATTTTTCTTCAAAAAATTGTCAATATTTTCAAGGCTTATATTAATTTTATTTTTCATGAAATGGATAATTATTTTTTTTAATAATTTAAAGTCCTCCATGTAATCAATGGTCAATCGATAATGTGATAAATTTTTTTTGTGATTGCATTTAAATAATTTAAAAAATGAATTTTTTCTCCAGATAAAGGGAGTAACATGCTCTAAATCTAACTGATTTTTACAAACTCGATTAATATACTCTAAAGTATTGTAAGAAAAAATTTCAACATCCATTCCATCTGGATAAGACGAATTGTAAGGAGGTGAGGTATTTGCTACAAAATCATATTCTGAAGAAATGTATTTTTCCAAACATTTGTCAATTATTTGAGGATCAATCAATGGACAATCTGAAGTTAATCTTACAATTGTATTAACTCCAAAAAATTTTGCAGCATCACAATACCTCTCAACTAAATTTATTTCACTGCCAGAATAGCATTTTATTCTATATTTTTTGCAAAAACTTCTAATTGTATTGTTTTCATTATTTTCCGAGGTAGCAACAATTATTTCGTCTATATTTTTTGACCTTTTTACTTGATCTATCATATATCCAAGCAATGGTTTATTTAAAATTTTTAACATTGCTTTTTGCGGGAGCCTAGTAGACCCAATTCTAGCTTGAATGATTGCTGCTATTTTACTTTTCATTTACAGTCTTTGAAATGCATCACTTCGGACTGATGTTTTTAGACTTTTTTTTAATTTTTTATTTTTAATGAGAGAAGATATCTTCTGAAAAGTCAACCTGCAGTCTTTTAGATACTGTGTACATATCTTTTTTGTATGAGACTGGGAAACATAAATACTAGACGAGACTAAATAACTTTTTTCAAGCATATCCTGTATAAAATAAGTTAAAATGTAATTGTTTAACTCTCCATAATTTAGTTTCATTGAGATTAATGGTAGAAAATTACTTACTTTAATTTTTAAATTAAATTCATTAAAAATTTCTTCCCATCCTTTTTTGATTAGCAGGCCTGTTTTGTTGAGATGCTCCCAGGTTTTTTTTTTTTTTATAATTTCTAGTGTTTTGATGGCTGCAACAAAACCAACTCTTTCACTCCAGTTAGAACTGCTTATAAAACTGTTAGTTGCATTTTTCATAATTTTTGATTTTCCTACTACGGCAGAAATTGCAAAACCATTTCCAAGTCCCTTTCCATAAACAACTAAATCAGGTTTAAATCCCACGACTTTATAGGCTCCAGAGTTGCCCACTCTAAATCCGGTAGTTATTTCATCACAAATTAAAATTAATTTTTTTTTTTTACATATTTCATTAATTTTATTAACAAAATCTTTTTTTGGGAAATCATACCTTGCGCTCTCAAGCACAACTATCCCGATGTTCTTACTTTTTTTAAGTGTTTTTAAAAAATCAATAGAATCATCATACTTAAAAGGGAAAATTGATTTTTTTAATCCAGAATACACACCAGTTGCTGACAATCCCTCTAGGAGGTGATCATTTAAGTTTTTTTTAGTTTCCAGATTCGTTGCCAAATACCAATCTAGCCATCCATGATAACCACTAAATGCAATTTTTTGTTTTTTTGAAAAACTTCTCGCAATTCTAACAGCAACAGCCATTGCCTCACCACCAGACCTTGCAAATTTAACTCCTCCAAAACCAGGATTTAGTTTAATAAGTTTTTGGGCTAAAGTAACTTCCTCTAATGCATTAAGAGTTGTGCTAATTCCGCTATCAATTATTTTTTTAACAGCGGAGTTTACGTATCTGTTATTATATCCTAATATTGAAGAGCCTATGCCCATTTGAGCCATGTCGGTATATTTTTTTCCATTCAAATCCCAAATATAACAACCCAAAGATTTTTTAAAATAAGTTGGCCATATTTTTCCAGCATATCTCTCTGGTCTCTTAGATAAAATACTATTTCCACCAGGAATTACTTTTTTAGCTATTTTCCAAAAATGATTTCCTATGTTTTTTTTTACCAATAGCTCACTCCTCCATCTATTACAAGATTATGTTCATTTGTATAAGCTGAAGATTGTGAATTAAAATATATTATTTCTACAAATACTTTTTCTACAAATGCCATTCTATTCATTAAATTTATTTTATCCATTTGTGATACCACAATTCAGTTTTTTTAATTGAAAATCCATAATTATTGTATGCTTTAATTGCAGTATAATTTCTTCCTTGAGTAATTACTTTCATATTTTTTTTATTTAACTTTACAAGTTGCTTTTCAACATAATTTAATAACAAACGTGAATAACCTTTTCCTTGAAACTTTTTTAAAATACCAAAAAGACCGATTGCTGCTACGTCAGGACTATTTTCGAAATTTATTTTACAAGTGCAAAATCCTATTGGTTGATTATTAACACAAATAATATAACAAATATCATCAAACTTACCTTGAATACCTTTTTTAAGCCATCCATAAAAAAATTTTTTCGTTTTATTAATTAAAAAATTACTATCGTAATAATATCTAGAATCTAAATAACTATTTTTTACAATTTCCTTTAGATTATTAAAATCTGAAATTTTTGCAGTCCTAAAAGAAGTTTTTTTTATTTTTTTAAAAGAAAAAGTATTAATTTTTTTTTCAAGAGTGATTCTTATATCTTTGAATCCAAAATTATTTTTTTCAGCAATTAATACACTCTCTACATCATGGCAATTTGAAAGAAATTGTATCATTTCAATATGATTTTTTTTTACAAATTTATTTACTCTGTAAATCAAATTATTTGTTAGTCTTCTTGTTTCGATAAAAGCAATTTTTTTTTTCCAATATTGAGAATCCCATTCTAAAATACTAATTATATTTAAAACGTCTTTTAAATGATTTTCATGAGAGATTTCCTCAACGCTTAACCTCGAATCTCCTTTCACAGGGTTTGAATTTGTTTTGAATTCATTTTTTAAAAAAGGATCAATAAAAATATCTACAAATGGTTTATGAAAGGAATATTTATTTATGTTGATAAGTATAATTTTTAATGCACTAATTTTTTTAATTAATTTTATCGGTAAATCTTGATAAATAACTATGTCAAATTTTTTAATTTGATTAATATTAATATCTTGTTCGTTTAAAAAAAAAATATTATTTAAGTCAAAATTCTTTATTTTTAATAAAATTTTAGCATATCTTGAGTTGTTATTTGGAATTATTACAAGTTTTTTCATTAAAATTTAAACTATTTATGAATGTCTTCTATAAACCTGAAACTGCTTTTCATTTTTTCTAAGACCTAAAAAATTATTTCCCAAAGAATTCTCAAATCTTCGAATATTTATTACAAGTTTTTTCATTTGTTCTTCAGTAATTGAAACTGGTTTGTCCACGCATCTCATTTTTGAATTTATCATAAAATGCTTTTCAATTATTTTTGCCCCCATAGCAACAGCACACAAAGGAACAAAAATATCATTTGTGTGGTCTGAATGCCCAATATCGTATTTAAAAAGATTTTTTAAAATAGGTATGCAATTAAGTTGAGAATCTTTTTCATTTGTTGGATACGAAGAAACACAGTGAAGTAGACTAATTTTATTTTTTGAATTACTACCAAGTATTTTTACAGCTTTTTTAATTTCCTCATAAGTAGACATGCCTACTGACATTATAAAATCAGATTTTTTTTTTGAAATCTCCTTTAAAAATTTTATATTAACTGTATCAAATGATGATATTTTTATTTTATTAACTCCAATTTTTTTTAAAAAATTAAAACTCTCAATGTCAAAAGGAGTTGACATAAATTCAATTTTTTTATTTTGAGCATATTTTTTTAACAAATAAAATTCATCAAAAGAAAGTTCACATTTTTTTAGAATATTATAAATTGGTGAATTTTTTTTCACTCTTTTTTCAGTAATGTAAGTTTGAAATTTAACCGCGTCAACTCCAGCTCTTTTTGCTGAATCGATAAGTTTTTTAGCTTTTTCAAAATTTCCGTTATGATTAATTCCAATTTCTGCAATAACAAAAGTTTTCATGATTTATACAAAGATATTAATATTGTTTGAGAAGAATTTTATTTTCATAATTAATTAATATATGTTTAAATTTGTATGATCAATAAAATATTAGATTATTTTTTTTTAAACAAATCTTTATTAATTTCAATCAATCCATCTACATCTAATAGTAAATTATTTATTTTTTCAAGACTTCTATATTTTTCAAAAATTAAATCCATTATTAGTGCAGTTCTAATCCCAGTTTTTCCGTCTTGATACGAATCTAAAGTCTCATGATATTTTTTATTTTCAATAATGCTCATTTTAGAACTGATTATTTGTTTCGTCATTGCAATTTCTAATTTTTCTAAAGAATTAAAAACAACTTTATTTAAATTTTTTCTACAAAATTCATTTTGATCAATTAGATTTAAATTGTCATAATGAAAAGATACTGTTCCAAAAAAACTTGATTCAGCTGCAGCGGTACTTACACCCATTCCAACAACTAAATTACTTAGATTTGCTAATCTTGCAGGATTAAATTTTTCATTAATTTTATCTCCAAAAAAAACTTTTATTCTTTTTTTCTCAATAAAAAAATCTATTTCGGGAATAAGTTTTTTTAAAATTTCAAAACCACTCTTAGACTTAGGCTTCAAAAATAAAAGTAAATTATGATGCTTATTTAGCAGTTTAATAAATACTTTCATAATTCTTTTGCTAGCAGTCTTTCCATAATAAATATCATTGTAAAAAATATTATCCATATACGAAATTACAAATTTTGATTGATCAGTGTGATTTTTTAATTTCTCATTTTTAATTTGTTCAAAATAATGGTCACTTGGATAGCCAAGTGAGTATAATTTTTTAAACGGGTAATCTGAGAAATTATTTTTTTTAAAATGAGAAGACCATGTAAATAATATATCGCAACATTTTTGATTAATTTTTTTATAAGTAGGAAAGTTACTCCAGTGTGATTGAATAAATAATGCATCATTTAATTCGAGCGCTTGCGCTTTTACTAACTTGTCTTCATCCGTATCGATCATGCTAAAATATACTTTGATATTTTGCATTTTATAAACTGACTGGTAATAAATTGTTTGCGCGGAATACAAGTATTTATAAAATTTTAACCATCCGCCAAAGGTTTTAAAAAAAAAAGTATAGAAAAATATATTTGGTAATAAAAAAATAATTTTTAAAAAATCTTTAAAAAAAAGAGGCAAATCAGCAAAATATAAATTTTTCATTTTTAATTGTCTCAAAATATTTAAAGAGGAATCGTCCCACTTAACATGACTAATTGCACAGATATTGTCTCTATTAGTTTTTGAAAATTTCAACCAATACAAATCTGTTATATTATTGAGATCTATTTCTCTTTGAAGAATATCTATTGCTAAAGTTTTTTCAAGATATTTACACTTTGGTTTAACAATTCCCCTAATGCAAATTATTAAAAATTGAAAAATTTTTTTATACGAAGATAAAAAAGATGAAAAATACCTAAAATATAAAAAATTATAATATATGTTTTCTTTTTTTTTTTTATTAATGTAAAAAAAAATATTTTTATAATAATTAAAATTTTGATTAAAAGAATCAAATACCGCCCTTAATGCATTTTTTTCTACAAAAAATATTATATTTTTTTTTTTGGAAAATTTTTTCGAAAAAACATACAATTTGATTGGAACATACGCTTGAAAAATAAATTTTTCTCTTAAAAATTCTTTAAACTTATCGTTATTGATATTTTTTTTAAATAAATTTTTATCAGCTAATAAACTTTTTTCAGACAGAAATCTGTTTGCTAAATCTGATAATAAATCCCAAAAATATAAATGAAAGAATTTACCTTCTATTAAAATTCTTGATTCTTCAAATTTATTACAATCAACAAATCTTATTTTTCTAAAAAAAAAAAGCAATCCCAATGTGTAGTTTTTATCTAAAAAAAAAATTCTATTTATGTCGCATATATTAATATTTATTAATATTTTTATTAAACTTATAAAATTTAATTGGTCTAAATAAATATCAATTTTTTTGCACATTTATAATTATAAATAATATTTTTAATCTAATTCTAAGGCTAATTTATTTATGTAAAAATTTAATAATTATTCTTTTAAGTAAGGATATTTAATAATTTTAATATTTTCTATTACTCTTCGAGAAAAAGGTAAATATTTAGATAAATAGTATAAGCTTCTATTAAAAAAAATTAGAAAAATTTTACAAATTGTTCTTACACTTAAAAAATTAATTTTTTTTTCTGTAATATCGCTAACCCATGTTTTTGGTTCTGTTAACTTTTGGTCAAAACATTTTTTCCAATTAGCATTGGCTAAATTATAAATTTTTAGATTTTTATAAGACATTTCATCTGTTTTATTTCTAGAACTCAAATGAGATTGGCTTGATCTCGTAAGCCTCATGTGAATATGCGCTCTTTGATTTTTTATTCTTCCGACGCATGCGCCCCTGTGTATTATAAAGGGATTAAAAACCAATAATTCACCTGGGTTAATTTTTAGCTTGATTTCTTCCTTAAGAATTTTTTTTGTGCCTAAAATTTCGCTTGTTTTTATATAATTTTTTGAATTTTTATGCGAACCAGGAACTATATAAAAACCGGTTTCTTTAAAATAAGGCAAGGTAGCCTGAATGTGTATAGATTTTTTTTCATTCTCTATTAGCATTTTATCAATATCTTCAGAAATTCCACTGGGAGTTCCATCTCTATGCCAATTACCTGAATGACTGATATTTTTAGTACAATGCAATCTACTAAGCGATAAAAAAATATTTTTATCTTGCAATAATTCTTGCGAAACCTCTAGTACTTTTGAGCTTATTATCGAATTAAAGATATCTTCTTCAAAAATATCAGGGTGAAAAATATTTTCTATTGCATATATATCATTTAAGGCTATGTCTCTAAATTTTCTAAATCTCAAGTAGGTATAATTTTCACACTTTGATCTCATTCTGACATAGGCTCGCAAACATTTTTGAATTAAATCACTTTCAATTGAGTTATTTAAAATTAAATACCCTTGTTGGTCAAATTGATTTATCTGAAATTGGGAAAGCATGAAAAATTTATATCACTAAAGACTTAAGAGTCAATTCCTTGCATTTTTTGTCTATTTTCAAATCTTTAATCAAATCAATGTCTATCTCCTCGTCAAATTTCATTAAAAAATAATCATATCCTGGAGAGTTAAGATTTTTTTAATAATCTGAATAACGATTTTTTTTATTACTAATCAAAAATATTTTTTTCTTTCTATTTTTCTATGAAGTACTTTGCAATTTCAAGGTCTTTTTGAGTATCAAGATCAATTGCTTCTTTATAATCAATTATAAAATGACCATAATTAGGCGAATAAAAATTTTTAAATTTTTTCAATGTTTTGATCTCACTTATCCAAACACTACCAGTTGGACAAAATAATTTGGGCAAATCTTGTGATCTGGAAAATTTTGGAGATCTGAAATTTTTAAAAAATTTTTTAATTTTATTTTTTTTTAAGTAATGAGCCCACCAGGGATTGGCCCAATTATATTCAAAAAATGTTATCTGTGATTTGTAATTGTTTTTAAAAAAATTTTTTATTGCACCTTCTATTGTTTTTTTATTTCTAAAAGGGCAGTTAGGCATTAGTTGAACAACGTAGTCATACGGTCCAAAATATGATTCTGCTTGTCGTATTGCAGCCAATGTGGCAAGGTCGACGCTGGAGTAGTCGTCGTTAGCCTCTTCCCTTAAAAAAGGAGTGTGAATTCCGTTTTTTCTTCCCAGATCTAAAATTTTTTTTGAATCTGTGCTAATAATTATTTTGTCAAAAAATTTACACTTCTTAGCTTCGTTAATTGTGTGCAATATCATTGGTTTTTTATTAAAAATAATACTATTTTTATTTTTAATTCTTTTGGATCCCTTTCGGGCAGGTATAACTGCAAGAATTTTATTTTTACCAAACACACCAACCACCATCTACAATTAAGTTATGTCCTGTCATACCGCTTGATAAGTTTTGAGAAAGAAACCAGATTGGCTCAAATACCTCTGTTATTTTTAACATTCTGCCTGATGGGCATAATTCTGAATATTTTTTTTTGAATGCATTTCCAACTCTACCCTCGACACCTCCAAATGAAACACAATTTACTCTAATTTTATTTTTTGCAAGTCTAACTGATAATTCTTTTGTTAAATGAATTTGAGCTGATTTTGAAACTCCATAATGAATTGGAGAAGTTATGTATTCATCCTCATATAAATTTTTATTCGGTGCTACAACACCATACATCGATGATATATTTATTATAGAATTTAGTTTTTTTTTTAAATTTTCAGAAAGAAGATATGGAAGTGTAATGGACAAAAAAAACTCTCTTTCAAAATTTTTAGCTACTTCCAAATCGTTTTTACCAATAGTAAGATTTTGCATATCTCTGGCATTGTTAATTAAAATATTAAAATTTAATTTTTTATATTTTTTAATAAAAAGTGAAATATCTTCCACTTTATCAAATTTAAAAACAATAGGATGAATGTATAAAGATTCATTTTTTGTTAAAGTTTTTAAAAAACTTTCTGATTTATTTATCGAAGTTGAAGTAAAATATACATTTATTTTTTTTTTAGCAAAACCTTTGACAATATTTTTTCCTAGCAAACCAGTGCCGCCTGTAATCAAAACTTTGCTCATAAACTAAAACCTTTTTCTAAAATTTGAACAACTTTTTTGTGGTGTTCATTTTCATTTGTATATTTTTTGTACTTAATATTTTGCAAAAAATACTCTAATGAATTTTTAAAAGAATTAAAATGATTTCTCCATATAATTTTTTTTATACCCTTTGTTCCAACAAAATCCATACTAATATCAATTGTCTCTTTCGGATAAGTTGTGAAATTCATCTCCAATCCAGATTTGCATACAACCTTTGAAAAGTTTCCAAATTTATTTCTAAAAAAAATATTTTTTACAATTTTGTCATTTTTGCAGAATTCTCTTATTACGGGGTCAACCAGATGTACTCCGTAAGTATTCCAAGATTTGGGAGCATAAGCGTATATTTTTTTTAGCTTGCCAATTTTAGATAGTGCGTTTTTTTTTAAGGATTTAAAATTTATGTCATGACAAAAAGTAGAACATGAATAAATTTGACCTGGGAATTTTTGCATTTTTAATAATTTATTTAAAGACTTAACATTTAAATGTATTGGTTTATCCACAAATATTGGCTTTCCGCTTTGTAACAATTTTGGTAAATACTTATTTCTTGACTGATAATCGTCTCGTGCAAAAATTATTGCGTCAACTGCTTTGGTTAAGTCCTCTAAATTTTTACAAACATTAGGAATTAAAGCTGATCTAGAAATGGATTTTGACAACTTTAGATTCTGCGTCCATATATGTGTAACTTTTGCTCCATTTATGCAAAATTTTGGGAAACTATAATTTTCTAAGTATTGTGCGATATTTTTAAATTTAGTTTTGTAAATTTCTTTTTTATTATATCCATTAAAAGCTATACTCCATGAGTATGGGTGGCCGTTTCCATCGCTAATACCAACCATTCCCAATTTAATTATTTTTTTTGACAATCTATTTTGGTTTCGGAAGTTATAATTTATTTATTTTGCGGACTTTCTCTTTGTAGAAGAAAATTTAACATGATTTTTATCAGAAAATTTTTAAATCTTAGTTCGCACTTTTTAAGAATATTAAAAATTGGAGAATCTTTTTTAACTCTTTTTTCAGTTATATATGTTTGAAATTTTACAGCATTGACTCCTGCTCTAGCCGCAGAGACTATTAATTTCTTGGCCATCGCAAGGCTGCCCATGTGGATAATGGCTATTTCCGCAATAATGTAGACATTTGGATTTTGTCTTGAAGAAAATTTCATACTTAAAATAATTTTACCAAGCGCTCATCCCACCGTCAATAATAATATTCTGACCATTAATGTAGGATGATGATGCGGATGACAAGTAAATTACAGCGCCAGTAATTTCTTCAATTTTAGCCATTCTCCCCATTGGATTTCTTGCCGAGTATTTTTTTATAAAATTTTTAGATTGAGGATGCTTGTCGTTAAATATTCCTCCCGGAGATACCGCATTAACTCTAATATTCTTTTTTGCCAAATGTACTGCAAAATATCTTGTCATTTGATTAATGCCAGCTTTGGTAGCTCCGTAAATTTCAGAATTTTTTCTATCTCCTTTTCCATATATTTTAGGATCTGGGCTTATATGGGAGTATACTGAAGATATGTTGATAATAGACTTGCTATTATTTTTACTTTCTTTTTGCTTAATAAAATTTTGAATGCAAAAAAAAGTTCCCTTGAGATTAACGTCTATAACTCTATCTAAATCCTCTGATTTTCTCGATTCAAAAGGCTCAAAAACTGAAACTCCTGCATTGTTAACAAGACAATGAATATCCTTGAACTTTAAAAATAATTTTGCAAATAGCGATTTTACTTTTTCTTGTTTGGAAATATCACACTCATAAAAGTAAAATTTTTTATTTTTAATATTAAAATTTTTGGCATAGTCAAGTCCAATCACAATGGATCCTAATTCTAAAAAAAATTGAGCTAATGAATTACCTAATTGTCCATTACAACCAGTGATGATAATTACTTTGCTTTTTAACTGAAAAAAATTTTTTGAGAATTTCATTTTAGCTTAATTAATTTCTTTTATACTATTTTTTAATTTTTTTATACTTTTAATTAGTTTTTCTGTATCTTTATAATATTCTATAGTGAGATACTGAATAGATGGATACTTTTTTAGAATTTTATTAACAAGTTCAAAGTTTTTTTGAGATGGAAGATCGTGCGTATCTATTGCAATTTTTCTTTTTGCAAATTTTTTAATTTTTGAGCTCACCAGATGTATTTGAATAGTTCTGCCCAATGGTAAGGAATTAAGATATTTATCAAAATTAATTTTTTTGTTATATGCCGTGATAAACGCATGCGCGAGATCTAACAAAAGAAAAATTTTATTCTTTGTCACTATTTCTGAAATAAAACTTCCTTCGGTAATAATATTATAAGCTGGTTCTGGATAGTAATTGTTATTTTCAATGCCAATTTTAATATCTTTTTTAATATTTTTTTTTAGCCACTGAATATTTTTTTTTGCAAAAAATAACATTTTTTTTTTTGAAAATATTGTTCCACTTAATTGAATTTTTTTTTTTAAATTTTTTTCTCTTTCGCAGCTTTTGTTTGTTTTAAAAGTTTTTAATTTCAATTTTTTTTTTTTTTTTATTATTTTCAAAAAAAAATCTTTGAACATTTTATTCCAAGGCAAGGTGATGTCCTTATCAACGTGAAACAAAAATTCTTTTTCAAAATTCAAGTTTGCAGTCTTCAATCTAATTTCTAAACAATCTGAATTTTTTATGATTTCTTTAGCGTTTGCTGGGTCTTCAAACAAATGTGATACGGGTGTTGCTATTTCAAGCATTTTTTTTAATAATTTTGCAAACTGCATCTGCTACTTTTAGGATGTTTCTTTTGCTTAGCTGAGGACTAATTGGAATACTGACAGTCTCAGATCCTATTTTTTTTGCATTTGGGTAGTCATCCACTTTCCATTTATAATTTTTTTTATAGAATGTGTGCTCTGGTATAGACTTGTAATGAACGCCAGTTCCAATATTTTGCTTTTGCATTTCGTTAATAAAAGAGTCTCGATCAATACCGGAAATTTTTTTATTTATCTGCAGTGTATATAGATGGTAGGCGTGTTTTGTATTTTTTTCTACGGGATATGGAATTCCTATTTTTAAATTTTTAAATTTCTGATTATATATTTCCCATATGTTTTCTCTTTTTTTGTGATTTTCTTTAATTTTATTTAATTGGTGAATACCAATCGCAGCCTGAAGATCCATCATATTATATTTAAATCCAGATTCTATAACATCGTAATGCACAAACCCCTTATCACTATATCTTTTCCATGCATCCTTGCTCATTCCATGCAGTGCCAGAACTTTAATCTGAGATATTTTTTTATTTGAGTTAGATGTTAACATCCCTCCTTCCCCAGTAACAAGATTTTTAGTTGCATAAAAACTGAAACATCCATAATCTCCAAAATTTCCGCAATGAGTGCCCTGATACTTACTTTCTATTGCATGAGCGCAGTCTTCTATTAAAAATAATTTATATTTTTTAACTATTTTTAATATTTCTTTCATATCGCAAGGTCTTCCTGCAAAATGAACTACAATAATTGCCTTTGTTTTTGAAGTAATTTTGTCCTCAATTTTTTTAGGGTCAATATTTTGAGTCTCGTAACAAACATCTGCCAGGACAGGTTTTGCACCACAATGTATAATTGAATTAACTGTTGAGCAAAATGTAAGGGCTGAAGTTATTACTTCATCATTGGGTTTAAGATCCAAAGCCAACAAACTTAAATGAAGTGCTGCTGTGCAGGAATTTACAGCAACAGCGTATTTGGTATTTTTATATTTTGAAAAGTTTGTTTCAAACTTTTCAACTTTTGGTCCTGTTCCTAGCCAACCAGTTTTCAAACATTCTGTAACTTCGCTAATCTCATTTTTGGTAATTAATGGCTTTCCAAATACTACAAAATTTTTTTTCATTCTTTAGATATTATATTGATTTTGAAAAATAACAAAGGGGGATAATTATAACTAACGAACTTCATGAGTTTAATTAATATTTTTTTGCAAACACAACTTTATTGTTCTTTTTTAAATTAACTATTTTTTTAAAGATCAAATTTAGTTTATCCAAACCTCCAGAGTTATTAAAAAGCGCATCTATTATCAGCGCTGTTCTCAATCCTGTTTTTCCATTCTGGAAATAATCTAAAATTCCATGTAATTTTTTATATTCGTCTAATTTATTCAAATCAAAACTTGGTAGGCTAATAGCTTGAGGTGAAAGCAAATTAGAAACCTTATAATCTAAAAACTTTTTCAGTGCATAAATCAAGCCAATTGAGCTATTAGTACTGGTTAGCTTCATGCGTTACCGCACTTCCACATCCAGCCTATCAACGTCGTAGTCTACGACGGCTCTA
>Ga0075445_10000415_pt1 | contig 22954 bp, 20 predicted proteins | sample CoawatmetaG02DNA_FD_72350 | JGI IMG/M metagenome (GOLD analysis project Ga0075445, IMG submission 72350) | Marine microbial communities from the West Antarctic Peninsula - Coastal water metaG029-DNA | ecosystem: Environmental > Aquatic > Marine > Coastal | place: Atlantic Ocean: West Antarctic...
TTGTGAAAATTGTTTTGTAGAAAAATTATTTACATATCCAGAACCCAGTTTGTCCGACTCGATTTGATTTCTTGAACAAATTAACATAATTTTTTTTTTAAATTTTTTTGAAAAATAATCTAAAGAGTCAATAATTTCGACACTCATTGGACCGATACCTAGAAATGTATTTTTGATCATTATAAATTTGAATAAAGTTTAAATTAATATATAGGATTATAATAAGCATGCTAGTAATTATTCCAACAGCTGGGATTGGGTCAAGGTTAGATTTAAATACTCAATTTTTTAATAAGGCCATGATCCAAGTAGGTGATATACCTGTAATATCAAAAATAATAGATTCTTATCCTTCGAATGCAAAATTTATAATTATAACAGGATATAAAGGAGATCAAATAGAGGAATATTTAAAACTTGTATACTCAGCAAAAAAAATAAAAATAGTAAAAGTTTTAAATTATGATGGACTGGGTTCCGGTTTAACTTTGTCATTAAAAAAATCTTTGAGTTTTATTAATAAACCATTTTTCTTCCATGCGAATGATACAATTTTTACTGATAAAAATTTTTTTAAAAATATAAAAAAAGATACAATGTTTATTCAAAAGGGTAATTCCGATAGTATGAAGTATGCTACTGTAGAAATAAAAAAAAATAATAATAAAATTCATAATAAACTAAGTTTTTTAAGAAAAGATTTGCACAACTATACTGGTGTTGGATTTATCTCAAATATTAGCAGGTTTAAGGAGATAATTCGCAAGGATCAATCAAATCAAGGGGAGTTAGCTTATTTTAAATCATTAGATTCAAATAATATAAATTTTAGATTTATTAAGGGGTGGTTTGATATTGGCAGTAAAGAAACTAAAGAAGAAGCTGAAAAATATTTTGCTAAAAAGAATATTCTTCCAAAAAATGATCAAGGTATATTTTTTAAAAACAATAAAGTGTACAAATTTTTTGTTGATCCAGAAATAGTTAAAAATAGGGTTGCAAGATCTAAGATTTTAAAACCTTATATTCCTAAAATTATTAATTATAAAAAGTATTTTTATGTTTATAAATATATAAAAGGTAAAGTTTTTTCTAGTACAAAAAATAAAACAAAGGAATTTCAATATCTATTAAATTGGTTGAATAATTATTTCTGGAAAAAAAAAAAACTTAGTAGAATTAAATATTCAAATTTTCAACAAAAATGTAATAGTTTTTATTATGAAAAAACATTGACTAGAATAAATTATTTATACGAAAAAAATAATATTAAAGACAAAGTTGAAAAAATAAATGGAAAAAGTATTTTTAAAATTTCTTCATTATTTGAAAGAGTTGATTGGAAAGAAATAAACGATGGTTTTCCAGTAAATTTTCATGGAGATTTACATTTTGAGAATATAATTAAAAATAAAAAAAAAATTACTTTACTTGACTGGAGAGAAAACTTTTCAGGTATTATTAAATATGGAGATATTTATTATGATTTAGCAAAGATAAATCATGGCTTAATTATTGATCATAATATTGTTAGACTAGAAAAATTTAATATAAATGTAAATAAAACTAATATTAAACTAAATTACTATCAATCCCAAACTAATAAATTTTGCCAAAAAATTTTTTTTGATTTTTTAAAAAAAAATAATTTTTCCAAAAAAAAAGTTAATATACTTACAGCTTTAATTTTTCTAAATATTGCAGGTCTTCATCATTATCCATATTCAATTTTTTTATACTATTTAGGCAAACTTTCACTTCATGAAGCTTTAAAAAAAAAAAATTAAGATATTGAATGATTTAAATCTATTTATTAACTTAAAATATTAATTTGAATTTAAAAAAAAAAAAACTGGTTAAGATTGCTTTTTTTGATAGAGATGGTGTGTTAAATTCTCCCAAAATTAATAATGGATATATAGGAAGAATAAAAGATTTTAAGTGGTTACTAGGTGCAAAAAAATCACTCAAATACATCAAAGATAAAAAATTTAAAATAGTTATAGTCACTAATCAATCTGGGGTAGCTAGAGCCTACTTCTCTATTGATGATGTTTACAAAATTAATAATTATATTTTAAGTGAAATGAGAAAAATCAATGTAAAAATTGATGCAATTTATTTTTGTCCTTATCATAAAGACGGAATTATAAAAAAATATAAAAAAATAAGTTCATTAAGAAAACCCAATAATGGAATGTTTAAATTGGCACAAAAGAGATGGAATATAGACCGAAAAAATTCTTTTATGATAGGTGATCAAAAAACAGACATTTTATTTGCAAAAAAATCAAAAATTAAAGGATATCTATTTAAGGGTGGCAGTCTATTCAGCTTTATAAAAAAAATAGTGGATTAAATTTATTTTATTAATGAATATTTGTAATTATTAACAATTAATCTTCATTACCATAATTAAACGAAATAACTGTAAAATATCTTAAATTTCAAAAAGATTTTGATTATTATCTTTGATTAAATATCTTAGATACGATGGGTTTGATTTAACTATTTTATAGTATGAAGAAATATTGCCACCAAAAGAGTTATAAAAATTAAATTTTTTTTTATCCATACTAGCTTCAAAATTGAAAGATTTAGTCTTATCTTTTAAAAATAAAATAATTTCCTTTATTAGATATTGTGTACACCCAGTATTTTTCATTTCTGGGTCTGTAGAATTTAAGATCATATGTGCACCTTTTTTATCCCAAATAATCAGAGCTATTGATAAAATATTATTATTTTTATCTAAAACTGAAAAAGCACATCCTTGATTTTTTTTTTTTAAATTATGATAAATATTTTTAATTTCATCATAAGAGTTAAAAATTTTTTTTTTCCTTTTTTTTAGAAAAGATTCGTAATATTGATAAAATACTTCAATCTTAATATCAGGGTTAAATTTTAATTTATTAAGATTTGCCTTCTCAAGCATTCTTTTATTTGCTGAACTAAAGTTGTTAAATATTTTTTTATCATCACTTAAATTCTCTATAATACATTTATAATTTGTACTCTGGATGAAGCCTTTCCAGTAAAAAGGAAGCCAATCTTTAAAAGTATAATTCAAATTTATACTAAAATAATTAAACCTTGGTAGCATTTTTATAAGCTCAATTACTACTTTGCTTTTATCTATATTAATTTTAACTTTTTCACTAACTAATGGGCCCATTACGGGGGATAATTTTGGTGTAATTAATAACTTAAGACCAATTTTTTTTTTAAAGAAGTATGGAAATGCTCCTAATATCTCTTTGTTTTTTATGTATAATAAAACATCCCAATTATTTGGACCACAAACAGTGTCTAGCCACCATGGCTGATAAAAAATTAAAGTATCTTTATTATCTTCACAAAATTTATCATATAAAATTTTATTATTCATAATTCTTTTTATGTTTTAATGTGATACGAGACATTTCAATTATTTTATTTAAAAGATCTGGATTACTTTTCTTTATTTTCATCAACTTTTCGTTTTTAGATCCAAAAGATCTATAAAAATTATAAATACCTTGATCCATACTACCTTCAAAATCAAAATTTTTTGTCTTATCTTTAAGATAAAATAAAATATCTTTTATTAATAAACTAGAAGAACCACTTTTTATTTTAAGTGGATTTGAAGTTAATTGATTAAGATATCCATAATTTTTGTCCCAAACAATAAAAGCTAAGCTATAATAGTTACCATACTTATCTTTTGTACCCGCAATAGTTCCTTGTGATCTGGAAAAACAATTATCATGTAATTTTTTAAAAATATCAAAGTCATAAGTTATCTTATTATTATAAACCTTTAAATTTTTAACGTGCTCATTGTAAAATATCAATGGATCTATATTAAATACAGTTGAAAGTTTTTCTCTTTGAGCTTTTTTAAAATCTTGCTTACGGTTTTGTTTAAAGTTGTTTACAACTAAATCATGATTATCTAAATTTTTAATTACACTAGAATACATAGTTGTTTGACTATAGCCCTTCCAATAAAAAGGTAGCCAATTTTTCAAGTTAGAATTCCAATTTTGGTCATAAAAATTAAATATTGGCATGTTATTTAAAAAGTATTCTAAAATTCTTAAATACTCTTTCTGATATTCACTAACTATAAAAGGTCCAAGTGTTTGAGTAAATTTTGGCTGAATTAAAAGTTTAAGACCAATTTTTTTTTTAATATAATATGGCATTGAGGCTACAATATTATTATTTATCTCATAGACTAAAACATTCCATTCATCACCACTACAAACCGAGTCCAGCCACCAATATTGGCTGAAAATTGGAATTTCATTACAATTTTGACAAAAATTTTTATAAATAGATTTATTTTCCATTTTTAATTAAATAAATTTTATAATAATTATACATTTCAAATATTATAATTAGCTAATAGTGTATGCAGATGAGTTATCCAAAACAAATTATTTATAACATAAATTACTTAAAAATATTGAAAGATTTTTTTATAAAAGCTGAAACTAGCGAATTTTTAAAAAATTTCAGAAATATAGCAAGTATTGAGGACAAAGAGGTTTTGCTTTTAGGTAGAGCAAGAGCAGGAATTTATTTAGCAGTTAAAAATGCAATTAAGTCTAAAGAAAATAATCTAATTTTTTTATCACCCTATACAATTCCTGAAGTTATAGATCTTGTTGTACACGCAGGCGGTAAACCTCATTTTATAGACTTCAATAAAGACACTACCTATTTTGATATACCATCACTTCAAAACAAAATGAAATTAAACCCAGCAGCTATTATGATTACTCATTATAATCTTAATGAAATTTCTTACGAAAAAATATCAGAGATAGTAAAACAAAATAATTCAATTTTAATAGAAGATAGTGCATTATCAATTAGTGGTAAAAGTAAAAATATAAATATAAACACACTATCTGATTATAGTATTTTTAGTTTTTCATCTTTTAAATTATTAAATTTCTTTTATGGTGGTGCGATTGTCTATGATAAAAAGTATAAAACAGAAATAATTAGTGAAACAAAAAATTGGCAAAAATTAAGTTTTAGAGATTATTTTCCACAGCTTCTTAGAACAATTTTTTTTGATTTTATTACGAGTAAATATTTATTTAGCAATTTGACAATTAAATACTTAAAACATAAATATTTAAATAAAAATCAAAGTGATTTTATCGAAAAAAAATTAAAAATTGAAAAAACTTCTATTAATAAAAACTATTTTTCATATCCTACAAAATTAATGGCTAAAGAATTAAATCGTAAACTAAATCGATATAAGAGTGATAAAAGTCATAGAATAACTATATCAAAAATTTACTATAAACATTTAAAATCATTTTCAATAAATGAAGATGATGATCTTTTTGAAAATATAGAAAAAAGTGACAATTTTAATTATTTAATAAAGTGCCAAAATGAGGAACACAGAGATAGTTTAAAAAAAAAACTTTTAGCTAATAATTATGATGTGGGAAAAACTTTTTATGAAAATTGTCATTTATTAGAGAGATTTTCAAAATTTGAAGGTGTTTCGGAAAACATTACAGATTTATCAAATAAAATATTAATTTTACCTACTCATTATTTAATTTCAGAAAATTATGCTGAGGCATTATCACATGCAATTATAAAAAATTATTAGAATTGATATATAAGTTAAAAATTAAAATATAAGATACTGTTTTGATAAATTATGAAAGTTGATTTAGTTATAATAGGAGCTGGAACACATGGGTTATTCCTTTTCAATCAATTAAAACAAAAATATAAAAATATTGTTATTTTAGAAAAGGGTACTTTTAATGCAAAAAAAATAAATAAAAAAGATATATTGCAAAAAGGAAAAAAACACCTGGGAACAGTAGCGCAAAGAGCCTTTGGAGTAGGCGGTAACAGTACTTTATGGGGAGGGCAGTTAGCAGAATTTAGTGAGGAAGATATAGAAAATAAAAAATATTATTGGGGTTTTGATTATTTTGAACTAAAAAAGCTTTATGGCCGTCTATATAAAATTTTTAGTATCACTAAATTAGATCAGTCAATAAACAATAATTTATTTTTAAAAAGTTTTCATAAAAGTAAATTACAATACTTTTTTACTAACTGGTTAAAAGAACCAAATTTTTATAAATATTTTATAAAAAAAGTACCAAATAAAAACATAATAACTGAAACTGTAATTGATAAAATAAACTTTAAAAGTAATCTGGCCACTAGTATTGAGGTAAAAATAAAGAATAAAAAGATAAAAATATTTACAAAAAAAATTATTTTTGCTGTTGGTTGTGTAGAAAATTCTAAGTTTTTTTTAAATAAGAAAAACTATCCATGGAAATCGAATAAATTTATAGGTAAATTTTTCCAAGATCACTTAGGATTAATGATCGGAAAAGTAAATATAATTGATAAGAAAAAGTTCTCATTATTATTTAATAATGGTTTTTTTAAAGGTCAGCGATATCAACCAAAAATTAAATATAAATTTAATGAAAATTTTCAAAGTTTAGGTATTTGTGGTGAATTTAAATTTTTTTCCAAATATTACATATATTCAAAAAACCTTAAAACGAGTGTTAAAGATTATTTAAATTATTATAAAATAAAAGATCTTTTAAAAATTTTATTAAATTTAATATCTTTAAAATTTAAATCATTTAGTCTTATTTATAATTATATAATGTATAAAAAAATAAAACCATTCTCAGATAAAGCTACAAAATTTTATATACAATGTGAGCAAATCCCAATGTATGAAAGTAAGATAGTAAAAAATAAAAAAAATTATATACTAGATTGGAAAATTAATGGCTCAGAAATAGAACTGATAAAAAGGTTTGTTAATGATATAAGTGATTATTTGGTCAGAAATAAAATAGCAATAATCGATCAAACTAAATTTAAAAAAATGTCAAATAGTAAAATATTAAAAAATATACGTGATACCAACCATCCAAGTGGTGGTACAATAATTTCAAGGAATAAATATTGTGGAGTTGTTGATAAAAACCATAAAGTTTGGAATACAAAAAATATTTATATCACTGGAAGTAGTCTTTTTCCCAAGTCAAGTTTTGCGAATAGTACATTTACTTCTTTGGCCCTATCATTAAAACTAGCAGATTATTTAAAAAAAAATGTATAATATACCAATTTTACTATTAGTTTTTAATAGACCAAAAAATATTACAAAAATAATTAAAATTTTAGGAAAAATAAAACCAACTAAAATTTATATTTCATCTGATGGGCCAAGAAAAAATAATTTTCAAGACGAAATTTTTTGTAAAAAAGTAAAAGATAATTTATTAAAAATTAGCTGGAAATGTTCAATTAAAAAAAAATATTTAATTTCAAACCAAGGATGTAGACAAGCTGTATCTAATGGAATTACCTGGTTTTTCAAAAATGAAAAACATGGTATTATTTTAGAAGATGATTGCATTCCAAATTTAGATTTTTTTAAATTCTGCTCAATTAACTTAAAAAAATATGAAAATTCAAAAAAAATTGGAACTATTACTGGAAATAATTTTCAAAAAAAAACAAATATAAAAGAAACTTACTATTATTCTAAATATTCTCATTGCTGGGGTTGGGCTACTTGGAGAAGATCTTGGAAAATGTATAATAAAAATATTAGTTTTTGGCCTTATTATAAAAATACAAATAAATGGAAAAATTTTTTTTCAGATTCAATAGAACAAAAGTATTGGACAAAAATATTTAATCAAATTTATAAAAAAAAAATTGATAGTTGGGCATATCCTTGGTCACTCTGTTTATGGAAAAATAATTTATTAACTATTACACCTAATATGAATCTTGTTAAAAATATAGGCTTTGGCAAGAGTGCCACACACACAACATCTGAACGGGATGATCAAAAGTATAAATTAAACAAATTACCAAAAAAGTGGCGAATACCAAAAAAAATAAATCAAAATACTTTAGCGGATCAACATGTTTTTAAAAATCACTTTAAAGGCAAAAATTATTTATGGCCTTATAGGTTTTTATTCTTGATAAAAATTTTGTTAACAGATCCAAAAAAAATATATTACAGAGTATTTTAATGACAATTAAAAAATAAAATTTTTATTTATTAAGAAAAGTTCTCAAATCCTCAGGAGTTCCTAGCCCCCACATTTTTTTAATTTTTTCTGTCACAATTTTTTTCTTATCTTTAATAGCTTCATTAAAAACAGGGCATACATAAAATTCATTGTTTACTCTAATATTCTTTTTAATCATTTGTTTAGCATATTTGACATAATCAGAACCCTTTTTCCAAAAATATATACCAACTGTAGCTTCTTTTGAAATAACTTTTTTTTCTGCTACTTCAGTTACAAAGCCATTACTATTAGTTTTTGCGTAAGACCATTTTGGATGAATAGACTCAAAAGTTAAAATTGCAGCGTCAATTTTTTTTGACATAAACCTATACATTGATTCTGCACTGTTCCATTCTATGTATTGATCTGAATTAGCCAGAATCAACGGGTTGGAATTATTGATAAATTTTTCTGCAAGTAAAGTTGTGCACGCAGCACCTTCTGTAAGTTTTTTTACAAAAACTACTTTACAATTTGGCGACATAACATTTAACAAACTTGAAATATTATATTTTTTTTCATGCTCCTCTCTAACTAAAAAAATAAAATTGGCATCAATTGAAAGATTTTCTATAACTGTTTGTATCATTGGTTTTTGATTAATTTCAATCAAGGGTTTTGGAAAGGTATATCCAGCTTTAGTAAATCTAGAACCTTCTCCAGCCATAGGAATTAATATATTTAATTTTTTATCTTTCCAAATCAAATTCTTTTTCATTTTAAAATTAATCTCCTTTATTGATTGTTTTATTAAATTTAAAGTTAACTCTGTTTCTGAATTGATACCAATTAGATTACCACCTGAATGCTCTCCTGCCAGTCTACCATAATAAGAGTCTTCAATTATCATACATTCTTTTGGTGAATTATATAATCTTAAGAAAGCTGTTAAATAAATTTCAGGATGAGGTTTCGGATTTTTAATATCTTCATTACTTAAATAAAATTTTATAAATTTTTTAATTTTTAAATTTTTTATACATATTTGTAGTGTTTCACTTATAGCATTAGAAGCTATTACAAGATTATATTTTTTACTTAATGTTTTAAAAATATTATATATTTTGGGATTAAATTTTATTTTTTCTTTAAGTAACTTATTTGTAAAAGCTTTCTTATTTTTTTTGATTTTATTTACTTCATTTTTGTTAATTTTATTTTTTTTTAATAAATCAGCAATCTTGGTAACTGTTGGTAGGCCATCATACATTTTAAGATGATCTGAGTAACTTATGGTATATTTTTTTTTAGTCTTTTTTAAAGCCTCATTTAAAGAAGAAAAATGAATTAATTTTGTATCAACTATGACACCATCTAAATCAAATATTATGGTTTTGATCATTTATATCTGCCTATAACATCTGAGCAACACCCCGCACAACTAGAAATATCTTGGTTAAATTTTTCTGGTAAAACACATATACTATTATTAAAGAGTTTTTTTCCAGGATATGTCCACCAATAGCCCTTACTTGTTATAGTTATGTCATCATTTTGGTGCCAGAAATAATGAACATCAAGTTTTTTTAATTTAGTTAAAGCATCTAAATTTTTTGCATGAAACCATAATTTATCTTTATACTCTAAAAGCTCTTCAGGTAGTAATATTATCGGTTCATCATGGCCTAGATAGAGCTCATTTTTATGATGCCATATATCCACTTCAACATTGTAACCAATATTCAGAGCATTTAAAATATAATCAGGTTTATTTTCTGATTGTTTGTCTATTCCTGAAATATTGCCTCTATGAGATATAAGTATCATTATTTTCTAAAGCTTTAATATTTTCTTTATTTAAATTATCATGACACCAATTTGCAGTATCTTTTAAGTCATAAAATGTAATATGTTTTATATTAGAACAATTAGAAATCCAAATGCTAAAAGTAGAAGGCCAATTAATACTATATTCACTTAACTCCTGACAAATAAAAATCATTTGGGACAATGAAAGATTCAGTCTTTCAAAATTCCTAAAGTCAATATAATCTGACTTTATAAATCTTTCCCAGTCAACAGCCTTTTTACTAGCCAATATAAACTGATAGTTTTCACCTTTTAATATTCTGTTGTCAATATTTGAAATAAATTTTTTTAATTCTTCAAACGTTTTTTCATGATTATCTTTAAATATTGGACCACCTTTTAATCTATCATCTAAAATTTCAAATTTTTTATTTTCATCCCATAATACTGATAAAAGAATTTTTTTCTTAGAGTTTTTATATTTTTTTAAAATATTTATTACATTCTCATTCATTTTTTCTTTTGCCAGTAAGTATCTAAAAGAACTAAATTTTTTAGGTTTAGATTTAATCAACACTAAGATATTAATTTCAAAAAATCTAATTAAGTATTGTGTTAAATTAATAAAAGAAATGTTTTTTAGTAAAAAATTTAGATAGTATTTTTGAGTTCTTTTTTTTTCTTTTTCATCAGATAAAAAATTCAAACAAAGACTATATGTTATGTACCTAGGATGAAAAAAGAGAATAGCTTTTCTTATTAAAGAGAGCTCTTTCAAAAATTCTAAATTTTTAAATGAAGAAAATACAAGATTGTTTATGTAGTCATCTGGGTGAGTTTGAGGGTCCCACAAAAAATTTCCATCTGGTTTTGAAAATTCTTTTGTTTTTATATCAAAATTCAAGCCTTTAAATTTTTCTTTTGACCAATCTTTTTTTATTATTTGTATTTTATAATTTTCATTCGAATATGCATTTATAAGTTCTGCAAATTTACTAGCATTAGCAAGAATATAACAAGTAGACATGTCTAGAATTATTTTTTTCATTAGGTCTATTATAGATTCTTAAAAGACATATTTTTAAAGGTACATAGTATTTATACAATTTTTCAAATTTTTATTTTTAAAAAATTTTTTTATTGTAGTTACCCCTTTTAATCTAATTTCATTTAATGCTTCGGTGGAGTAAAAGGCAACATGGGGTGTAAATATTATCCGTCCAGTATTTTTTTTATCCTCCCAAATTTTAGTTAATTCGTCATGCTTTTGTGGTGGCTCTTTATTAAAAACGTCTAATCCTAAACCTCTAATTTTTCCATTTTTAAAGTATTTTGCTAAAATGCTGTTTTTAACTAGATCACCTCTAGAAGTGTTAACAAAAATTATTGGCTTATCTAAATTTTTAAACAATTTTTCGTCTAAAAAAAATTTATTTTCTCCTGTTGATGGAGCGTGTAAAGAAATAACATCTGAATTTTTAAAAAGAGTTATTAATTTTTCTTCTTTTTTTATTCCCAAGACTTTATCGTACCCATCCTCTATTAGAGGATCATAAAATAAAATATCTTTAAATATTGATTTTGATCTTTCAGTTAGGGCTGTTCCAATTCTTCCTAATCCAATAATGCCTAAAGATAAATCTTTGAGTCTTTTTTGATTTTTATTTTGATCATATAACCATTTTATTTCATTTTTCTTATATTCCTTTTTAAGAATTTCATCATTGCCGCTAATAAATCTTGATAAATTTAATATCATTGCTAGCGCATGATCTGCAACCTCATCAACCCCATAATCTGGGATGTTAAATACTTTTATATTTTGATAGCCAGCTTGTTTAATATCAACACTATCAAATCCAACTCCATAACGTACTATTACCTTACAGTTAATTAATTTTTCAATTTTTTTATTATCAAATATAACGTGGTGTCCAGTCATTACTCCATCGATTTTTGATAGAAATTTATCAGTCAACTTATTGAATTCAGATGCCTTTCTAAGAAATATATCATATTTTTTACCAAGTATTTTTTTTTCTAAAAAAGTATCCTTAAGTAAGTCTGGTATAAGTATATTAATTTTTTTCATTAAATTATATTATCATAATTCCAATTTTCTTTTAACCACAATTCCACAGCAGCTTTTTGCCATTTCTCATCAATATCAAATCCATAAGAATTATATAGAGGATAGCTTTGTTTGCCCATCCATTGGAATGGCTGCATTCCTTCATTCATCTTTTCAAAAACACTTGATCTAATTACCTGTACACTTAAATCACAAAAGTAAACATCTCCTTGACTAGATCTTATAGAGCTTACATTTTCAATATGTTTTAGATCAATAAATGATTTAATTTTATTGTTTTCAATTTTTCTTGCTCTAGCAGGACTAAACATATTATATTTGCATACAGAAAAAGCAGAATCATAGGAATTGTCTGTTTGTAAAATTTTAATTCCTTCTTTTATAAGGTCAGTTGATATGGCAGGATTATTTGCAAACAATAAAACTATTATTTTAGTGTCTATTTTTTTTTTAATTTCCTTATAGGCGTGTATTAAAACATCTTCAGTAAGGCTATCAGGTTTTGCAAGTTCAGAAGGCCTATCAATATGGATTGTATTATATTTTTCACTAATTCTTTTTATAGTTGGGCAATCTGTTGATACAAATGTATTATCTATTCCTAGTTTTTTTGAAGCCATAAATGAATATTCACAAGAGGGAAATCCATTTATTTTCATTATATTTTTACCAGGGAAACCCACACTGTTTTTTTTCCCTATTACCAGTGATGCTACTTCGTTTAAGTTAATTTGCATAAAATCTATATAAACTATTAAACTAAGCAAAACAAACAATTTAGATATAGATTTCTAGTCAACCATCTCAACTCATTGATAAATTTAACAAAGTTTGATAGTTAAGAACTCAATATTGATTATGAAAAACAAGTTTTTAACTAATTATTTTTCTGATTTAAGTTCATTGCTTTATAATTCTCAAAACGATTTTAGTAAATTGGTTGAAATTAAAAAGATATTTCAAAATTGTTCTAAAAAAAATAAAAAAATTATTTTTTGTGGTAACGGAGGAAGTGCTGCAACAGCAAGTCATGTTGCTGTAGATTTTAGTAAAAATGCAAAAATTAGATCTATCAATTTTAATGAAAGTGATCTGATTACCTGCTTATCTAATGATTATGGGTATGAAAATTGGTTAAGTGCCGCTATAGAAATTTATGCTGATAAGGGTGATGTTTTGGTTTTAATTTCATGCTCAGGAAAATCACCAAATTTATTAAAAGCATTAAAGGCTGCAAAAAAAAAAAATTTAGAAACAATTTGTTTAACAGGCATTGATATAAAAAACCCACTAAAAAAAATGAACAACAAAGGAATTAATATTTGGGTGAATTCTAAGTCGTATAATCAAATTGAGATTATTCATCACATGTATCTCTTGTGTTTAGTAGATTTTTGTATGGGTAAGTCAGTATATTTGCCAAATTAAAATTTTATGAATATCATATTCTCTGAATATTGCGGATTGGGTAATTCTATTTTATTATCAGCATCATTTAAGATGATAAAACAAAATGAAAATCATCATATTTCTTTAATTGGTGATGATAAATTTGGTGGCATAACAGTTAATAAATTTAATGAATATTTAGATGATAAGATTAGACTGTCTACATTAATTAATATCAAAAAAATTTTCAGATTTATTTCTTTATTGAGAAAATGTGATTATCTTATAATTCCAGCACATTCAAACCCAAGTATCTCTTTTTTAATTCTGTCATATATTTTTTTAAAAGATAAAATTATTTTTTCTCATAATTTTTATAGAGATATGCATTTTATAAAAAAAATACTCATAACCATAATTTCTTGGTTTAGAAAAATTGATTTGATAGAAGTTGAATATTCAGATGACTTACATGAAATAAAGATTAACCAAAAATTTATCAATAAGATTTATATACACGGTAAACAAATAAATACACAAACAGTTTTAAATTATTTTGATTATCCTGAAGATGTTAAATGTATAGAAAAGTTTCAACTAAAGAATAAAAAATTTATTGTTTTACAACCTTTTTGTGCAAATGGGAACGCGGATCCAAAAGTATGGCCATTTGAAAATTTTAAAAAATTAACCAAAATAATTCTTAACGAGTTTAGTGATATAGATATTGTTTTAGTTGGAGATGATGGAGATAAAAAGAATTTTATAAATTTTATACAAGATACAAGAATTATAAATCTTATTTCTAAAACTAAAATTATTGAATTAATAACAATACTCAAAAATTCAAAATTTATTGTCTGTCATGATAGTAGTATTTTGCACCTCTCAGACTCTATTGGTCTTAAAAATGTTAGTTTATTTGGCCCTACAAATTTTAATAAGAATAGGCCCAATGGTTCAAATAGCTTTTATATTCGAAAGACACTTATGAAAGAAATATTGCCAGCTGAAGTTATTAATATAATTAAAAAAAATATTTATATTTAAAAAACTTTACTTAATTGACTGATATATTTAATAGGATCTTTCCATTTAATTTTTACATACTTATTTAATTTTTCCATATTAGCTTTAGTATACTTTTGATAGTGTTTTGAAATTTTTTCAGGCATTTTAACGTATTCAATCTTACAAGAAAATTTTTTTGAAACAGCTTCTGCAATTTTTTGAAAACTTAGTGTAGTTCCTCTGCCAACATTAAATAGACCATTTACTTCATTCGTTAACATCTGTTCATGAACTTTACAAACATCTTCAATGCAAACAAAATCTCTGAGATAACGATTACTATTATAAAATAATTTAATTTTTTTTTTCTCCTTAGCTTGTTTTATGAATTTATACACAGGTGATGCCTGATCTTTTTTATCATTTTCATTTTGACCAAATACGTTAAAATACCTAAAACCTTGAACAATGATTTTATACTTTGATTTCTCAACATATTTGTCAAAAATATATTTACTCCAAGAATAAGGTGATTTTGGGTAACATTTTGACGTTTCTTTAAAGCCTTTTTTTTTATCATAAACGCTTGCAGAGCTTGCATACTGTAAATTGACATTATATTTGATGCATTCTTTTAATATTTTTAAACTAAATTCATAATTTTGTTTAAATATTTTCTCAACATCAGTTTCTGTGGTGCTTGAGTTTGCACCAAGGTGAATGACCCAGTCATAGTTTTTAATAACTGGAAATTTTTTATTTTTCTTTAAATCAAACCCATTAACTTTAAAATTTTTTTTTGATAAAAATTTATAAAGATTTTTTCCAATAAATCCTTTATGGCCTGTAATTAATATTTTTTTCATTTATTTTTTTTAATATTTGTGTAGTTGAATAATTTTTTATAGTTGGAAAAATAATGACTTTAGATATTTTTTTACCTATAACTTTATTTTGTTTATAATCCCCACCCTTTATTATAATATTTGGTTGAATTTGATTGATTAGATTTAATGGAGTTTTTTCGTTAAAAACAATTATTTTATCAATTAATTTTAACTTTCTTAAATTTTTAATTCTGATTTTAATATTATTGTATGGTCTGTCATCACCTTTAATTTTTTTTACACTCAAATCTGAATTTATTCCTACAATAAGTTCATTTCCAATTTTTTTACAATATTTTAATAGTTTTAGATGTCCAGGATGCAAAATATCAAAAACACCATTAGTAAAAATTATTCCTCTATCTAAATCTGTTAGATTAATTGTTTGAACAGCCGGTTTTTCTACTATACGAGCAGAAGCAAAACATGCTAATTTTGATGCATCGAATATATTCATACCCTTGTTGTATGAATGACATAGCGCAGCAATAAATGTATCTCCAGCGCCTGTAACATCAGCAACTTGAGTGACCTTTTCCTTATAATGCTTTGATTCTCCTAATTTATTCACTACATAAACACCATTTTTTCCATTTGTAATTATAAGCCAATACCATTTCATTTTTTTTATCAATTTAATTGATTTTTTAACACTAAATTTTCCAACCCATTTTTCATATTGTTTCATATTAGGTTTGACTAAAAATGCCCCTTTATAAAAATCAGCTTTATTTTTTGGATCAACAAAAATATTTTTATTAAATTTTAAAATTTTTTTTATTGTATCCTTAGTCACGACACCTTTTGCATAATCACAAATAATAATTAAATCTTTCTTATTATTATCTTTTTTAAGTTTTTTAAAACAAGTATTATCTGAACAACTTAGCTCTTCATCAACACGTAATAAATGTTTATCCTTTTCATTAATTAATCTTGTTTTAGTTGTTGTTACAGCAGATGCTGTAGAAATATCTTTTTTAATTTTAAATTTTTTTATTAATTCTAAAATCTTTTTACCATTTATATCTCTTGCTATTGAACCAAAAAGCTTAACTGAATTTTTTAAACTTTTAAGATTAGCAGCAACATTTGCTGCACCACCCATATTAGTTTGAATTTTTTTTTGATCTAAAATATAAACAGGGGCTTCTGGAGATTTCCTCTTAACATCTCCTTTAATCCAAATGTCCAATATAATGTCTCCAAAAATTTTAATCATTATAAACTTTATACTTAATATTAATGTTAAATTAACTAATATATCTTTGATAAATATGAAAAATAGTTTAAATCATAATTTTATCCAAATTCAATGAAATAAATAACTATAAATTAATTTAATAAACAATAAACCTACTAGATGGATAATAATTATGTTGAACATTTTGAAAATGAAAATATTCAATTTAGAAAAAAGCTGTATGAGCCAAAATACTCTGTAAAAAATGCAGAAATTTTATCAAAATTAATATTAAAAAATATTTATAAAAATAAAAGGAACATCCAAACAAAAAAAAATGGATTTGATTGTATAAGTGTTATATTTCAGGATCTTTTTTGGCAATATAGTTTTAATTACAACAAGTATGAAGGCTTCATAAAAAAATTTGGTCTAAATCAAAAAGTAAAAAAAAAAGATAACTTATTTTTATTTTCAGGATACAAAAGAATTCAAGACTTTTTGATGATAAGAAAAAATTTTTTAACAAAAGTAGTTTTTTTTATTAAATTAATATTTTTTTTATTTTGGATTTTTTACCAATATTTAACTGGGAATACAAAAAAGGTTATTGTACAAAAGACATTTTTTAAGAACTTTAGATTTAGTTTTAGTCATAAAGTGAAAAAAAATTTTTTATCTTTAAACCATTTTTTAGCATTTCCTTTTAACAGTCCTGTAACAAAAATAAATGAGTCAGATATTAATAAATATGTTACTTTAGAAACTCAAAGAAGAATTAAATCTTTCAAGATATGGCAGTTTGCTTTTAAAATTTTAAAACCAAAGAAAATTATACTTTTAGACAATCTTTTTGATGATTATGGTATTTTATTAGCTGCCAAAAGCCTAAATATAAAAACTATTGGTATAACTCATGGTGTTGTTTCAAAATATCATAAAAATAATGTTGGTTATAATTTTTTAAAAAAAAATATTTTAAAATTTGATAAATTATATGTTTGCCATGACTTATACAAAAAATTACTTTTAAAACATGGTCATATTTACAAAGAAAAAGAGATTTCGGTATCTGGTCTTTTAAATAATGAAAAATATAAAAAAATCAAAAAAAGAAAAAAATCAAAATATATTTTATACGCTTTTGAATTTTTAACAGATTATAAAAAAATAAATAAAACTTTAAAATATTTTGAAAAAAAAGACTATTTTATAATAATAAAAAAAAGACCTGGAATAAAAAATTACGGTCAATTTGATAAAATTAATTTTTCTTTGGTTGATGAATTCACTAAATATCACTTTGAAAATGCTTTATGCATAGTTGGGATGTCATCTTCTATATTATTTGAAATGACTTTTGTTGGAATACCAATAGTTATACCCAAAAATGCAGGTGTTAGCTTATATGAAGGTATTAAGATTAAAAATTGGTATATATTTTATAATGGAATAGAAAAAAAATTGTGTAAATTAAATATTTTTAATATTCCATATAAAAAAATTAACAAAAACTTTTTAAAAGAGTTTAATTAAAAAATGAAATTTGTATTTGATTTATTATTTTTTGTATTCCTTTTTTTAAAAGGTTTAACAAGTAAAAAAAAATTTATCATTTTAACTCCTAAATTTTTAGCTAAATTTTTTAAAAAAATAATAATTTTTAATAAAATCAAAAATAATTTCATTAAACAATATGTAAGGGACATTCATGATATAGATACAGTATATGAAATATTTGGGAATGAAGATTATGATGTAACCAAATACAAACAATGGAATCGTATAAAAGATAAAGATAATCATAAAATACCTTTAATTATAGATTGTGGAGCAAATATCGGATCAAGTGCCCAATTTTTTTTACAGCATTTTTCAAATTCAAAAATTGTTTGTGTTGAGCCAGAGAAAAATAATTATGAACAGATCAAAAAAAATTTGAAATTTCAAAATCCAGAAGTTATTTTGTCAGCTATTTCATCTGAAGTAAAAAAATATGAAATCATATATTCAGATGATAACAGAGGTTTTCAGGTGGATTATGAAACTACAAATGATTTAAATAAAAATAATTCAGTAAAAATTAATGATATTTTAAAACAATATGATGAAAATGAATATAATTATTTTTTAATTAAAATTGACATTGAAGGCTCTGAGCGAGATTTATTTAGCAAAAATACTGAATGGATAAATCAATTTGAAATTATAATTATTGAGCTACATGATTGGATGTTACCATTTCAAAATAATTCTGCCAACTTTGTAAAATCATTATCCAGGTCTTTTGCAAATGATATAAGAAGAGACATAATTATTTCAGGAGAAAATTTAATATGTATAAAAATCTAATCTATTAATATGAAATTTTTTTATTCACTAAATATACTTCTTAAAGTACTTAATTATTTAAAGAAAAAAAGAACTATACAATTATATTTAATGATTGTTTTACTTATTTTTTCATCATTGATGGAAGTTTTTTCAATTGGAATGATTATTCCTTTTATTGCTGTGCTCATAGAACCATCTAAATTAATCACTATGTATGAAGTTCTTAATATTTCGAACTTTTTAGAAAATGTTGAAATTGAAAAACAAAGATTTTTATTAACTTCTTTATTTATAATAACATTCACGTTTTCTATTTTTTTTAGAATATTGAATAATTATGTTTTTCAAAGAATTTCACGTGCTATAGCCACAGACTTAAACTTACAAGTATTCAAAAATTTTCTTGAACAAGACTATAGTGTGTCAATTAAAGAAAATTCCAGTTTAAGAATATCTTTAATGACAGAAAAAATGCAAAATATAGTGGGCGTAATATATAACTTTTTAACTTTCTGTTCATCAGTCTTCATTTTGATTGTAATAGGTATATTTTGTTTAGTTATAAGCCCAAAACTATCATCTATAACTTTTGTGGTGCTAACTATAATTTACTTATTCATGTCAAAATTTTTAAATAAAATTGTAATAAAATTAAGTAAAATTATTATGCTCAAAATGAGTAGTAAATTAAAAATTATTCAAGAAAGTTTTGGCGGATTAAGACAAATTATCTTGGATAAAACACAAAATGTATATTTTGCTATTTTTGAAATTGATGAGCATAACTTAAGGATTAGTGAGGCAAAAAATAATTTTTATATAGCCTTGCCAAGGTTCTTAGTGGAGCTAATTGCTTTAATAGTATTGGCAATATATGCTTACTATCTAACAAGTAATAAAATTATTGAATCTTTTGAATTAATTACTTTTTTAGGATTTATAGGTTTTGCAAGCTCCAGATTGTTACCTATAACATCAAGCATGTATCTTTCTCTTATATCATTTTTAGGTAATGTATATGTTGTAAATGAATTATTAGACTATTTAAAAGCAACACCTCAAAATCGAGTCCAAAATTCTGTAGAGGAAAAAAAAATTGATTTCGATAATAGTATTAAATTTGAGAACATAAGTTTTCGATATAACGATAGCTCAAATTTCGAACTAAAAAATATTAATTTTGAAATTAAAAAAGGTGAAAAAATAGGAATAATTGGAGAAACAGGCTATGGGAAATCAACTATTATAGATTTATTAATAGGCTTATTGAAACCAATTAAAGGAAATATATTGATAGATAATACAATATTAGAGACTAAAACAATTAAAAGTTGGCAAAGTAAAATCTCACATGTTCCACAAGATGTATTTTTAATGGATAGATCAATTGCAGAAAATATTGCATTCAGTATTGGTAAAAAAAATATAAATTATGAAATTTTAAAAAAGTCTATTGAAGCGGCAGAACTAAAAGAAACAATTAGTACTTTAAAAGATAAAGAAAATACCCTTATAGGAGAAAGAGGAATTTATTTGTCTGGAGGTCAAAAACAGAGAGTTGGTTTGGCAAGAGCATTTTATCATCAAAAAAAATTGTTAATATTAGATGAGGCAACTAGTTCTTTAGATGTAGAGACAGAAGAAAAGATAATAAATAACATTAATAAAAATTATAAAGATTTAACAATTATTCAAATTAGTCATCGTATACAAACTTTAAAATTTACAGATAAAATATTAAAATTTGAAAAAAATAATTTTATAAACATTATTAATTATAAAGATATTATTTTATAGTCTTAATATCATTGATGAATCATAGAAATAAAAAAATCTTAATCATTGGAAGTAATGAGCATTTCACACTTGAGATGATGTACTACAGAGCATTAAGAAATGAAAATAATTCAGTTGATTTACTTTCAATGGAAAAAATTTTAAGTTTAGATTTTATATTAAAAATAAAATATATTTTTCCATTCCCTTTTTTTATAGCACAAAGAATAAAGATAATTTTTTTTTTATTATTTAATAAAAAAAATTATGACTTAATAATTGTGTTTAAGGGCATCTATTTAAACCCATCCACGATAAGTATATGTAAAAAATTATCTATTAAAAGTTTATGGATCAACATTTTTCCTGATGATCCCTACAATTTTTCTAATTCGTCAATGTCAAATAAAAATGTTATACGATCTATGAAATTTTTTGACTATTACTGTCTTTGGTCTAAAAAAATCATATCCAAAATAAATAATAAATCAATATTAAAGAAAAATAAACTTATTTATTTACCATTCGCCTTTGATGACTCAAAAAAAATAATTATGAAAAAAACTAAAATTTTTAAGTATGATATTAACTTTATAGGATCATACGATAATTTAAGACATGGACTAATAAGATCAATCAAAATTAAAAATTTTATAATTGCAGGTGGTTATTGGTTAAATAAAAAAACTAATTTAACAGCAAAAATTATTTCACATGTCCACAATAAAAAACTATTTAACATTGTAAGTAATTCAAAAATTTCATTAAATATTCTTCGTCCACAAAATTTTACAGCTCACAATATGAGAACTTTTGAAATTCCTTCAATGAATGGTCTTATGCTGACTACTCGGTCAAATGAACAAAATATATTTTTCAAAGAGAATAAAGCGTGTTTTATGTATAATGGGGAAAAAGAACTAACCCAAAAAATTAATTTTATTTTAAATAATCCTATAAAAGCTGAAAGAGTAAGAAAAGAAGGCTTTAAAATTTCAAAAAAACATACTTATAGAAAAAGAGCGCGATATCTTCTAAGAGCTATCTATTAAGATGAAATTTAATACCTTAAAATATGGCTTTTCTATACTTTCATTAATTGGATTATTATATTTAATATCTCTTAGTTTCACTAGCAACTTAATAAATTTTTTTAATCTCAAATACATTGTGGTTATATATTTGCTTAATGTTGTTCCTCTTATTTATTATTTATACAACAAAAAAGAACAAGACTTAATACCATTATTTTATCTTATACATTTTTTTATACTTATTTTTTATACTTCCTTTAATTTTTTTTATGTTACTGAAATGTTAAGTTTTGTTAAACATAAAGGATTTGGCATGGATTCTTCCTTTTCTAATCTTAATGATACCAATTATATTTTATTAATTGCAATCCTTTCGTTTAACATTGGTTACTTTATTTTTTTAAAAATAATTTTATTCAAAAGAAAAAGTTTTAAAATACTAGATATTAAACAACCTAACGAAATTTTTTATCTTGCCCTATTATTTGTAATTTGTCCCATTATTTTATTTTATATAATTGAAATACAATACTTTAAAGCGGGTCTTATGATGTTTAAATTTCCTTTAGTGTTTATGGCTTTGGGGCTTATTAATTTTTATGTCATAAACTATAATACTAAGCAAAATAGATACAAAAAATTTACCTTAATAACTTTGATTTCAATTATTATTTTACAAGAATTAATGAGTAGCTCATTATCTTTTTCATTTCTTTTAGTTGCATATAGCCTTGTTTATATATTTTTTATTACAAAAAAAATAAATATTTTATTTTTATCAGTGGTAATTTTTGCCATGTTTATAACGGAATCTTATAAACATGATTATAGGAAAGCTATTAAATTTAAATCATTAAATTTGTTTACTTTTAAAAATGAATCAAATCAAAATTCAATAAATCAAAAAAATATTTATGAATTAAAATCTGTTTTATCAACCAAGTTACCTAATTTATCTAGTACTCAAGAATTGTTAGATACTACATTTCCTAAAATATCTAGTAATCAAGAAATAATAGATATTGTATTTAACGATATAAGAGTAGATTTTAAAAAAGATAAAATTTTATCAAAAAAATCAAAAAAAATAATTGATATAATTTCAAAAAAAACAAATAAAAGTGTAGCTGATGTTAAAGAAATAATTTTAATGGATGAAAAATATGAAGGATATTATAATATTTTCTACAAAAAAATTATTGTAGAATCTTATAAAGATTTAACGGAAGATAATTACGACCTATCAAGCGCAATGACTCAATCAAGCAAGAGATTTTATCATGCATACCTTTCATTAAATCTAATTATTGAAAACACTAAAGATGATGAGTTTATGAAATCTTTCAAACAAGAAATAAAAGAATCCCATGTTAGAAAAGTTAAGTATTTAAAGG
>Ga0075445_10000423_pt1 | contig 22744 bp, 25 predicted proteins | sample CoawatmetaG02DNA_FD_72350 | JGI IMG/M metagenome (GOLD analysis project Ga0075445, IMG submission 72350) | Marine microbial communities from the West Antarctic Peninsula - Coastal water metaG029-DNA | ecosystem: Environmental > Aquatic > Marine > Coastal | place: Atlantic Ocean: West Antarctic...
ATAAAATCTATTGTTTCAGTTCTCTTATGGCCTGGTACCAAAGTTCCAATTTTCCTTTATTAAAAAAGTACCAGTCGTTGTAAACTCTTTTATCAATACTATCTTGAGGGTTATCTAGAATCGAGGTAAATCCAGCATTTACCCATTCTCCCTCTTTGGATGGGGTGAGGTCTACGGAAAAAGCATAATCTGTAGTCCAAGTGTAGTTATTCCCCTGAGCGGTTCTTTTAGCAACATCTCCTTTAATTATTTCAAGAAACTCCTCCGCAGAATTAGCAATTTTTCCATCATGAAACTCAAAAGAAACAGAATCTGCAATCATAGATTGCATTAATTTATAGTCCAAGTTTTTCCAAGCAGAATCAAACACTTTAAATAGTTTGATAGACGACTTAGAGCCCATATGAAACTGCAAATCAGAATCATTGACAAATCCATTGCCTGAATTATTATTACAAGCGCTTATTGAAATTACCAGACACAATAAAAAAAGAAGTTTTTTCATTCTAAAAATTTAATTAATTGCAATGATACAAGAATTATATTTTAATAAAAATTTTTCTCTTATACATTTCATTTACAATAAGATAGATCAAAAAGGTATAAAAAAGTGCCCATAACAGAGAGAAGATTTGAGGGTCTATATTGGTAGAAAACCCTAAATCCATCCAAGTTTTCTGAATCCCATTTCCACCGATAATAGGAATTCTAAACAATCCTCCCATTATTGAATGTAACACGTAAGCAAAAATGGCATTGGACCCAAAAACAATTCCAAATCTTGTACAACAAAGGGTCTTTTTATGGTCGATTATCCACATGCAACTGGCTAGAAACAGCATAGCTAAACCAGAGGAAAAAAGCACGTAGGAACTGGTCCAAATATGTTTGTTGACAGGAAAACTAAAATCCCAAACCATTCCAAGGGATAAACACACGCTTCCAACCAAATACATTACTATAATTTTATCTTTTAGAGATTTTGATTTATTTAAAATTAGGTGCCCACAAAACATTCCTGTAATTCCAGTAGCGATAGCGGGTATGGTGCTAAAGAATCCTTCTGGATCCCAAGTCCCTTGGTACATTCTACCGGGTGTGATAAATCTATCCATCCAAGCGGCAAAATTATTTCCTGGTTCTAAAACCCCCGCTAGGGAATCTCCAAAAGGTACATGTTTCATAAAAACCCAATAGATAATTAAACAAAAAACTCCTATCCACATCTGATGAGATTTTTTTGAGTTTAAATAAATAAAAGAGCAGAAAAAATAGACAAGAGCAATTCTCTGTAGAACTCCCGCTATTCTAACATTGCTAAAATCAAAATTTGGGAAAAGAGCTAAAAAAATTCCTATTCCAAAAAGTATCAGTGTTCTTTTTATGATTTTAAAATAAGTGGAAGTCTTTGGTTTTTTAATTTTTGAAAGCGAAAGCACAATCGAAACGCCGACTATAAATAAAAAAAAGGGAAAGACTAAATCTGTTGGTGTGACTCCGTGCCACTGTGCGTGCCTTAAAGGCGGGAAAATATGAGCCCAACTTCCCGGGTCGTTTACCACAATCATTGCAGCTATGGTAAATCCTCTAAAAAAATCAAGTGAAATTAGTCTTTGACTCATTAAATCAAGTTATAAAAAAACAATTTAGAATCCTAAGCCTTCAATGTCTTTAGAGTCGTCATCGATAGTTTTAATAGGCTTGATTATTTCACAATCAATAGGAATATTTAATACTTCAGGTGCTAGAAAATCTTCAATAGAAATACCTAAAGCTTCATTTTCATAACATTTTTTCATGTACATCCCCCAGATTGGAAGAGCCATAGTTGCTCCTTGCCCATAGGCAATGGTTTCAAAATGGGTAGCTCTATCTTCCCCACCTACCCAAACACCAGTTACTAGATTGGGAACCATTCCCATGAACCAACCATCGCTTTGATTTTGCGTGGTTCCTGTTTTTCCAGCAATAGCATTTTCAAATTTATAGGGATATCCAGTTACCACATCTTTATAAACGGGATTTCTATCCTTTTCTGGAATAGCGTGTCGTAATCTAGCTCCAGACCCAAATTTAGTGACTCCCTCTAGTAAGTTTAAAGTTACATAAGCTGATTCTTCGCTTATAACGTCTTTAGTTTCAGGGTTAGCCTGGTATAATAGTGCGCCATTTTTATCTTCAATTCTAGTTATCATTGTTGGTTTCACATAAATTCCTTGATTGGCAAAAGCTCCATAGGCACCCACCATTTCATAAACACTTATATCTGGTGTTCCCAGCGCAATGGCAGGTACATCAGGAATAAAAGATTCTATGCCTAAATTTCTCGCTAAATCTGCCACTGGTTTTGGACCAACCTTGTCCATTAATTGTGCGCTAATGGTGTTTTTAGAGTTTGCTAGAGCATTTTTAAGAGTTCGCATTCCACCATACTTATCACTGGAATTTGTAGGGCACCATGGCTCTGGATTCCCATATTTGTTAGGTGCTATACAGTATATCGCATCTGGAAGTGAATCGCATGGCGACAATTTTAATTGATCAATAGCGGTAGCATATAAAAAAGGTTTGAAAGTAGATCCGATTTGTCTTTTTCCTTGTTTTACGTGGTCGTATTGAAAATGTTTGTAATTGATTCCTCCAACCCACGCTTTCACGTGACCTGTTTGAGGCTCCATGGACATCATCCCTACTCGCATGAAGTGCTTGTAATATCTAATCGAGTCAATGGGTTTCATAATAGTATCTATGTTTCCTTCCCATGAAAAAATACTCATAGGGACTGCTTTTTGAAATGTTTCAAACATTTCCTTTTCTGATTTCCCAGAGTTTCTCATTTTTCTCCATCTTTCAGACCTTTTCATTGCTCTATTAAAAATCATTTCCTCTTCCTCTTCTTCAATTTCTAAAAACGGGGCGGTAGGGTTTAGCTTTTTTGTGTTTTGGTTAAAAAATTCTCTTTGTAGATTAGTCATATGTGCCTTTACAGACTCTTCTGCGTAACCCTGCATTTCATAATTTATGGTAGTATAAATCTTTAATCCATCTAGATATAAATTATATTTAGAGCCGTCTTCTTTTTTGTTTTCTTTAGTCCAGTCTTTCATGAATTTTTGAAGATAGCCTCTAAAATAAGTTGCAAGACCTTCTCTGTGAGATTGTGGGGTATAAGTAATTTTTAATGGAAGACTTTTTAAAGAATCTAAAATATCTTCATTTAAAAGTCCATTTTTTTTCATTTGATTAAAAACAACATTTCTTCTTGTTTTAACCATTTCAGGTCTTCTCATGGGATTATATAGAGAAGAGTTTTTTAGCATTCCCACAAGCATGGCAGATTCTTCAATATTTAAATCCATTGGTTCTTTACCAAAATATATATTGGAGGCGGATTTTATTCCATCGCCGTTGTAACCAAAATCATAAATATTTAGGTACATGGTTATTATTTCTTCTTTGGTATATTGGCTTTCTAGTCGAACTGCAAGTACCCATTCTTTTGCTTTTTGGGTAACCGCTTCAAAAATATTTTTTGAACGAACTCCCACAAATAATTGCCTTGCAAGTTGCTGGGAAATAGTACTAGCTCCTCCTCTTTTATTAAGGTAAATGATTGCTCTAAGAGTAGCTTTAAAATCTATACCTGAATGGCTGTAAAATCTTTCATCTTCTGTAGCAATAAGAGCATCTATTAGCTGCTTTGGCAATTCGTTGTATTCAATTGGGGTTCTATTTTCTCCAAAATGAAATTTCCCGAGTAACTTGTTGTCAGAAGATATGATTTGTGTTGCAAGATTGGTATTTGGGTTTTCTAATTGTCTGAAGTCAGGCATTTCTCCAAGGCCCCCTGTAGAAGCGAGGTAAAAAACTCCAAAAAGGCTAGAAAAACCAATAATAAAAAGCATCCAAAATCCATAATAGAAAACTCTATATTTTTTTGGCATCATCCTTTTTTTATTACTCTTTTTTGCCATTTATTCTACACTTTCAATTAACAGCCCTAAATCTAAGATATTTTCTAAATTTTGAATTGGAGAAACTTGGTTAATTAACCTCATAGAGTTTGTAATAGTAATACTATAAGTGCTGTCTTTTAATATTTCTAAATTCTTCTTAAAAGGAAGGGTATGCTCCACAATAGAAAGTCTTTTTTTGCCAAGCCATTTTCCGTTTTTTTCACTTAATCTATACTCTAATGTATCTCTTTTTATAGAATCATTTTCAAACTTCATTTCAGTAATCAAAAAAATATTGGAAAAAGAATAATTCTTGTTGTGTCTTAATATTAAAAATAGGTTTTGATTTTTTTTAGTCTCTGTACCCTTAAAATCAAACTGTACTACTTCCCCATTTTTCCAGCCATTTGAGAACTCATAGGAATTTACTAAATCAGAATCCGAACAAGACGTTAACAAAAAAAATATCAAAATAAAAACTGATAGACCAATACTTCTCATGTTTTAAACCCTTTTTTTAAACTTTTTTTTAGATCTTTTTTTATCAAACCTTGTTAAGCTATCCTGACCAACAACATTTTTGAATTCTGCATCCTCTTCTTGTTTATTAGAGGAGTATTCTTCTAAACTGTTAATCTTTTCTCCCTTAGCGTTTATTTTTAGTATTTCATTTACCTTATCTACCCCTATCTCATACCAGTTAACACTGTCATTTTTGTAAACAAACCAAAGTAGGCCTTTGAAAATATCAATTTTTTGACAAAATGCAATTCCTTTTTCAGTCAAAATTTTAGTATTTGTTTTTGGAAAACCCTTTAAAGCATTTTGATAAAAGTCTAATTCAAAATTTAAACAACACTTGAGCTTTCCGCACTGACCTGCCAATTTTTGAGGGTTTAACGATAACTGCTGATATCTTGCTGCCGATGTAGTTACAGACCTAAGATCATTTAGCCAAGTAGAACAGCACAATTCCCTTCCACAAGAACCTATTCCTCCAAGTCTAGCGGCTTCTTCTCTAAGGCCAACTTGTTTCATTTCAATTCTAGTATGAAATTCTCTTGCCATTTCTCTAACAAGTTGCCTAAAGTCTACTCTTCCTCCTGCAGTATAATAAACTGTGACTTTGGAACCATCCCCTTGAAATTCGATATCAGAAATTTTCATTTTTAACTTTAATCCAATAGCCATTTCTCTGGATTTCTTTTTTATGGACTCTTCTTTTTCTCTAGATTTTGTCCAGATATCTATATCTTTTTGAGTTGCTTTTCTAAGAACGGAAAATAAATCTTTTTTAGGATCTATTTTCTTTTTTTTCATCTGAACTTGAATCAACCCCCCTCTTAAAGTAGTGTGTCCCAAATCATATCCTCTTTCCCCTTTTACAACTACTAAATCTCCAATGCATATACTTAAACCTTCTTTATTTCTATAAAATTCTTTTCTTCCATTTTTAAATCTTACTTCAATTATATTGGAAACTTCTTTCTCGCTAACCACCTCCATATTAGAAAGCCAGTTGAAAACAGTCATTTTATTACACCCATCTGATCCGCAAGTACCATTATTTTTACATCCCTTAGGAGCTCCACTGGTGTCGGTACTACAACTTGAACAACCCATTTTGAATTTTATTTAAGTTTTAAAGTTAGCGAATTTAAAATCCTAACTCAAAAATCATTTAAGAAGATGTTTTCTTAAATTTAAGAGCTTCTGAACGGCCTTTTTTAAATATCTTGTTACTGTTTCCTTTTCCTTTTCGAAGTTTTTTTTGTTCCTCTACAGGCAAAGAGTGCGTTTTTTGACATTCTTCTGAACAGCACATATCAAATAAACCTGAGCAGTTATCACATTGAATAAATAGAAGGTGGCAAGCTTCATTTGCACAATTTACATGATGGTCGCATTTTTCTCCACACTGATGGCAGTCAGAAATTATTTCTCCAGAAATAGACTCACTTCTTCTGTGGTCAAAAACAAAATTTTTTCCAAGATATTTGTTTTCAATCCCTTTTTCTTTTACCTGACGGGTGTATTCAATAATGCCTCCTTCTAATTGAAAAACATTTTTATATCCTTTGTGTTTTAGAAAAGCGCTTGCTTTTTCGCACCTTATTCCACCCGTACAATACATCACTATATTTTTAGAATCTTTATGCTTTTTTAAATTTTTCTCTATAATGGGAAGTGATTCTCGAAAACTATCTACGTCAGGTAATATAGCGCCCTTGAAGTGCCCTATTTCACTTTCATAATGATTTCTCATATCAACAAGTAAAGTTTCAGGTTTTTCAACTAAATCATTAAACTCTTTGGCGTTTAAATGTTTCCCGCTTTTACTTAAATCAATATAAATAGACTCTAGTCCATCTGCCACAATTTTATTTCTCAGTTTTATCTTTAGCTTTAAAAAAGAGTGGTTGTCATGTTCCACAGCAATATTTAATCTAACTCCATTTAAAAACTCAATTTCATCAATACATTTTTTAAAATCTTTAAAGTTTTCTGACGGCAAAGATAACTGAGCGTTTATACCTTCATTAGCAACATAAATTCTGCCTAAAACGTCTAATACATGCCATTTTAAATACAGTCGATCTCTAAAAAGCTTGCAATTTTTTATTTCATGGTATTTATAAAAGGAAAGGGTAAGTCTTTTTCCACCTGCCTTTTCAATCAAAATAGCTCTTTGCTTGGCACTAAGTTTGTTGTATAATTCCATGAAAATGCTAAATTAATATTTTATAATTTATAACAAAAATCCGTCTTTTTCTACTATGAGTTCATTTAAATATATTGTACTTTAGCTTACAACCTAATTATAATTTTTTATGAGTAAAGACAAAGAATCCAAGCAAAAAGCACTTCAATTAACTTTAGACAAATTAGACAAAACTTACGGCAAAGGAACTGTTATGAAATTGGGAGATTCTGTAGCTCAGGAAATAGAGTCTATTTCCAGCGGATCTTTAACTCTAGATTATGCTTTGGGCGTTGGTGGTTATCCAAAGGGAAGAGTAATAGAGATTTATGGGCCTGAATCATCTGGTAAAACCACTTTAACTCTTCATGCTATTGCTGAATGTCAAAAAGCAGGAGGAATTGCTGCTTTTATTGATGCGGAACATGCCTTTGATAGATTTTATGCGCAAAATTTAAAGATTAATATAGATGAGTTAATTATTTCCCAGCCTGATAATGGAGAGCAAGCTCTTGAAATTACTGATAATTTAATTAGATCTGGAGCAATTGATTTAGTGGTAATAGATTCTGTAGCTGCCTTAACTCCAAGAAGTGAAATTGAAGGGGAAATGGGAGATTCTAAAATGGGACTTCATGCGAGATTAATGTCTCAGGCCCTTAGAAAACTTACCTCTAATATTAGCAAAACAAACTGTACCGTAATATTCATAAACCAACTAAGAGAAAAAATTGGAGTTATGTTTGGGAATCCAGAAACTACCACTGGAGGAAATGCTCTTAAATTTTATTCTTCAGTTAGATTAGATATAAGAAGATCCACTCAAATAAAGGATTCAGATGGAAACGTTCTTGGAAACAAAACAAGAGTAAAAGTTGTTAAAAACAAAGTCGCTCCACCATTCAAGTTAAGTGAGTTTGACATCATGTATAGTAAAGGAATTTCAAAATTAGGAGAAATTATTGATCTTGGTGTAAATCATAATATTATTGACAAAAGCGGTTCTTGGTTTAGCTATGGCGACACAAAATTAGGACAAGGAAGAGATTCTGTAAAATCAATTTTAACAGATAATCCCGATCTTTGTGATGAGTTAGAGGCTAAAATTATTGAGGCATTAAAAGCCTAGTCGTCTAAATCATTGCATAACAAATCATAGACTTCTTGCTTGAGATCTTTCATGTCTGCAAGCCCTTTACCCTTTGTGCTTATGTGATTGTGTACTCTAACCCTTAATATACCAGGTCCACCAACAAAGTGATTGTAAGAAAAATGATATGGATATCGTTTTTCGCAATCTAAAAAAGACATAGGAACTATAGGTATTTGAAAATCAGTGGAAAATCTAAAAGCACCATTTTTAAACGGAGCTAGTTTAACGTCTGGACCAAACACTGCTCCTTCTGGAAAAATACATATTCCCAATCCTTGGCTAAGCCTTCTTCGCGCATGTCCGTAAACTGCTTTGCGACTATCGGCACTATCTCTATTTACCATTATAGCAGCTCTTTTATATATATATCCAAATACGGGAATCTTAAGCAATTCTTTTTTTCCAACAAAAATAAAAGGACTTTTAGACACTTTTAACATCAGCATGACATCAATCATGCTTTTGTGATTGGCAACTAACATATAATTTTTTCCTTTTTCAAAAGGTTCTTTGTATTCTATTTTAGGAAAAAGTCCCATTCCGTATAATATTACAGAGGACCAAATATTTCTAGCCCACCAAAAGACGTAAGGATACCAGCTCTCTTTTAAACTTGCCACGAAAAGAAAAGGAAGAGAAATAATCATAGTTACACCTGCTAAAATGTAAAACCACACATTGTATAACCCACATAAAATGATTTTTATAATTCTAACCATTAATGTAAAAGTAAGTAAATGAGTAATATGTTTTTGAAATCTATTACTTTTGTTGATATTAATCTTTATATGTCAAGAATTTTAACGGGTGTTCAAAGCACGGGAACCCCTCATTTAGGAAATATTTTGGGAGCTATAATTCCAGCTATAGAAATGGCTAATAGCAAAGAGAATGAGTCTTTTCTTTTTATTGCCGATTTGCATTCATTGACTCAAATTAAGGATCCTTTGCAATTAAAACAAAATACTTATGCTACAGCAGCGGCTTGGCTAGCTTTTGGATTGGATATTGAGAAAACTATTTTCTACAGACAAAGTGATGTCGCAATTGCTACTGAACTTTCATGGATTTTATCTTGTCATTTTCCTTATCAAAGACTGACTTTAGCCCACTCTTTTAAAGACAAATCAGATAGATTAAGCGATGTAAATGCGGGTATTTTCACTTACCCAATGCTAATGGCTGCAGATATTTTACTTTATGACGCTGATCTTGTTCCTGTGGGGAAAGATCAACAGCAGCATTTAGAAATGACAAGAGATGTTGCTTCTAGGTTCAACAATACCTATGGGGAAACTTTTGTTCTTCCTAGTCCAAAGATTAACGAAAGCACTAAATATGTTTCAGGAACCAACGGTGAAAAAATGAGTAAATCCAAAGGAAATGTTATAGATATTTTTCTTCCTGAAAAGCAGCTTAAAAAGCAAATCATGTCCATCGAGACAGACAGTACTGCAATTGAAGAGCCAAAAGATTTCGAAAATTGTAATGTATTTAAAATATATTCGTTAATTGCTGATCTAGAGTCAATTGAAAAGCTAAAAGAAAATTACAGAAGAGGCGGATTTGGATATGGCCATGCTAAAAAAGAATTATTGAATTTTATTTTGACTGAGTTCAAAGATCAGAGAGAAAAGTTCAACCACTTCATGAAGAATCTACAAGAGATTGATTCTTTATTAAAAATTGGCGCAAATAAAGCCAATATGGTTGCAAACGAAGTTCTTCAGAGAGTTAGACAGAAATTGGGATACAACTAGCTTTTAATAATTTTAGCGTTTCTCCCAGAATTTTAATTCAAAAAAATGTATTTTTGATAGATGCAGCTTTCTATTCACATTAGTAAATTGTTATTTGATTACGATTGCGTAACTATTCCAGGCTTTGGTAGCTTTTTGGGCAACTATAAGTCTGCACAATATGATTTTAAAGAACAAAAGTTTCACCCACCTTGTAAACAGATATCCTTTAACTCGCAGATTAAAGAGAACGACGGTTTATTGGCTAAAGATGTTGCTAAAAAATTAGATTTGTCCTACGACGAAGCGGTAAAAAAGATTCGTCAAGAAGTATTGATTTGGTTAAAAAAAATAAAATCTGAAACTATTATTTTAAAAAATATAGGAGAACTATACCTGAACAAAGAAGACAAAACTACTTTTATTCCTAGCAAAGATTTAAATCATCTAAAAGAATCTTTTGGTCTTCCTCCAATTTTTATTTCAGAACTAAAAAACGACAATTTACTTCCCAATAAAAGCACAAAAAAAATACCAACATATTTTAAGATTGAAAAAAATAAAAATAATTTTTTCACCCAAGCAGCTATTTGGACTTGTTTAATTATTGGTTTGGGTTCTTTATATATTAATGAAAAAAATAATGTTTTAGAGCAGGAAATGGCTTACGAACAAGAATATAGAAAACAAACAAAACAAAAAGTTCAAAAAGCAGTATTTTATTTAGGATCTCTACCTTCGATGACTGTTAATGTTAAAATGAAAGATAAAAAATACTTCATCATTGCTGGTGCTTTTAGAATATCTCAAAACGCAAAAAACCTTGTATTGAACTTAAAAAATAAAGGTTATGATGCGTCAAGATTAAGTTTAAACCAAAAAGGCTTAAACCCTGTTGCTTTTAATAGCTTTTCAAACCGAAACGATGCCGTTACAGAACTGAGAATAATACAACAAAAAGAAAACAAAGACGCTTGGATCTTTGAGGTTAAGTAATAGAATATTAAAACATTTTACTAATGGGTTTCAAAACACCAGAAGATTCTAAAACAATTCATACGGACATGGTTCTCCCAGGTGACACAAATAGTCTTAATAACTTGTTTGGAGGGGAATTACTAGCAAGAATGGATAAAGTAGCTAGTATCGCTGCAATCAAACATTCAGAACAAGTTGTTGTTACCGCATCAGTCAATAATGTTACTTTTGAAGAGCCCGTCCCAAACGGAAGTATTTTGACAATTGAAGCAAAAGTATCTAGAGCTTTTAATTCTTCTATGGAGGTGTTTATTGATGTTTGGAAACAAAACAAAACTTATTTAAAAAAGTTTAAGGTGAATGAAGCTATCTATACTTTTGTTGCTGTAGACAAATATGGAAAACCTGTACAAACACCTGAGTTAAAGCCTCAAACCGAATTAGAAAAAGAAAGATATAACGCGGCTTTAAGAAGGCGACAATTAAGTCTTGTTATAGCTGGCAAACTCTCTCCTAAAGACGCTACTGAACTAAAAGCCTTATTTGACTAATTTGATTAACCAGATCTACGTTAACAGAAAAATTTTATTTACTTTTCTCTGTATTACTTTCCTTTTTTTTGGCTGCAAACAAATTGAATCACCCACAGTTAGGTTTATCAAAAAATCAGTTGAAATAAATATTTTGGGAACCCTTCAAGATGGCGGAATGCCACATTTAGGATGTACAAAATCTTGCTGTAAAGGTTATTTTGAAAAAGGATTTTCTAAAAAAAGAGTTGTTAGTTTAGGGATTTCTGATCTTAAGAAAAATAAAAACTATCTGATAGAGGCCTCTCCAGATATTTCAATTCAACTAAATCATTTTTTGAAAAATAAAACTAAAAATCTTGATGGAATTTTCGTTACCCATGCCCATATAGGACATTATTCTGGACTTATTAATTTAGGAAAAGAGGTCTCAAATAATTCAAAAACCCCATTATATTTAATGCCTAAAATGATGGATTTTATCAGTTCAAACGGTCCTTGGAGTCAGCTTGTCAAACTGCAAAATATAGAATTAAGAAGTGTTTATGACGAAAAAGAAGAAATATTAACTGAGAATTTAAAAATAATCCCTTTGAAAGTTCCTCACAGAGACGAATATTCAGAAACAGTAGGTTATAAAATTATTGGTCCAAAAAAGAAAGCTTTATTTATCCCTGATATCGATAAATGGGGTAAATGGGAAAAGTCTATAACAAAACTTATCTCTGAAGTAGACTACGCATTTTTAGATGGAACTTTTTATGATGCAAAGGAGATTAATAATAGAGATATTTCTCAGATTCCTCATCCTTTTATTATTGAAAGTCTGGAGCTTTTTAAAACCCTTAAAGAGGTAAATAGGAATAAAATATATTTTATTCATTTAAATCACACGAATCCTGCCAATAATAACGCTTCTGAAGAATACAAATCAATTATAAGTAAAGGATTTAACGTAGCTAGACAGGGAACGACGTTTCAACTTTAGACTATGTAGCGCAAGTCATGTCTTCTCCACAGCACAAAGGTGATTTTATTTTTCCTTCACAAGTTGGGCATTTTGACACCTGAACCTGAGTTCCGTTTTCTAATGTAATATTTCCGTTTTCAAGAGGAACGTTGCATTTTCCACATGTGGCATTTACAGACATCCCACATTTTTCACAAGAGTAAGTTTCCATATTTATTATTTACTTTTTTATTAAGTTAAGCTATTCTTCGACACAATAAAAATCTCCAGGCTTATTAAGGTCGTAAACTTTTTTGGTCACTGAAATGTCCGAATATATTCTTCCTCCTCCAACATTACTATTATTGGAATCATTTTCTTCTAATATCATTGCAAAAAAATACTCTCCATTTTTTTCATACTTACGATCTATTTCTCCACAACTATCCACCGAGTTATTACAACTAAATAAAACCGAAAAGATTAATAAACAGCTAAAATAAACGCATCTTCGGTTAATCATTTTAAATTCCTAAAATGTCCTTAATATATTTAGAGTCGGTATCTCCACTTGCAAAATCATCAAAAGCTTTTTTGGAGACTTCTATTATATGGTCATTAATAAATTTAGAACCTTCCTTTGCCCCTTGTTCAGAAGACTTTATACAACATTCCCACTCCAAAACTGCCCATCCATCAAAATCATATTGACATAGTTTAGAGAAAATGCTTTTAAAATCTATTTGTCCATCACCAGGAGATCTAAACCTTCCTGGTCGATCTATCCAGTCTTGGTAACCGCCATAAACTCCCGATTTTCCTGAAAGATTAAATTCCGCATCTTTTACATGAAACATTTTTATGTGATTATGATAATAATCAATAAATTTTAGGTAGTCCATTTGTTGTAAAACAAAATGACTGGGATCGTAAAGAATTTTAACACTAGAGTGATTGTTAGTGGCTTTTAAAAATCTTTCAAAAGTCACTCCATCATGTAAATCTTCACCAGGATGAATTTCATAACAAATATCTACTCCATTGTCTTTGCAGTGATTTAGAATTGGAGTCCATCTTGACGCTAGTTCCTTAAATCCTGCTTCGATCAGTCCATTTGGTCTTTGAGGCCAAGGGTATATAGTGTGAAAAAGTAGAGATCCTGAAAAGGAAGCCATCACATTTAGTCCCAAGTGCTTGCTAGCATTGGCGGCATATTTGATTTGATTAATCGCCCATTGAGTTCTTCCCTTTACATCTCCGCGTAATTCTTTCGGAGCAAAAGCATCAAACATTTTATCATACGCATAGTGTGAAGCAACTAATTGACCTTGTAAATGGGTGGAAAGTTCAGAAATTTCTAATCCTTCAGAATTCACAATACCTTTGATTTCCTCGCAATAAGCTTTACTTTCTCCTGCTTTTTCTATATTTATAAGCCTTGTATCCCAAGTTGGAATCTGTACAGCTTTATATCCTAAATTCTTTGCCCACTTACAAATATTAGTAAGATTATTAAATGGTTTTTCATCGCCAACAAATTGTGCTAGAAATATAGCTGGTCCTTTAATAGTTTTCATAGTTTTAATTATTCAATTCTACCCAAATATTTCCTTTTGAGTTTGATTCAAGTGCTTTTTCAATAAAGTCCATTCCCCTTACTCCGTCCTCAATTGAAGGAAATTCCGCTTTATCAAAAGACTCGTTTTTTATTGCTCTTGCTACTCCTTTATATATATTACCCATTGCATCAAAAATGCCTTCGGGATGACCTGGGGGTAGTTTAGTTCCATCAAGTGAAATTTTGGAATTATAGGAATGACCTGGCTTTAAAACTTGGATTGGTTTTTCGTCAGTAAGATGATACAAATAATTTGGGTTTTCTTGTTCCCATTTCAAGGCTCCTTTGCTTCCATAAACGTTTATTCTAATGTTATTTTCTTCACCAGTTGCAATTTGACTGGAACGAATGGTTCCTTTTGCATTATTAGAAAATCTTATAAGTATATTGGCGTCAATATCCATAGGGTTGTCCTGGTATAGAGTGTTAAGATCCGCTAGTAATTTACTTACTTTCAATCCTGTTACAAGTTCCACCATATTAAAAGCATGGGTTCCTATATCACCAAGACAACAACTAGATCCTGCTTTTTCTGGATCTAATCTCCAAGTTGAAGACCTTTTCTCTTTATCGTGAATTATGGGATTTAACCATCCTTGTAGGTATTGTCCATCAACTTTTTGAATATTCCCAATAATTCCCTGAGAAATCATTTTGGTCATTTGTCTAACCATTGGATATCCAGTATAGGTATGTGTAACAGCAAAAACAGATTTTTTTTCTCTTTGAATTCTTTTTAATTCTAGCGCTTCCCTATAAGAAGTAGTCAAAGGTTTTTCACAAATTACATGGAAGTTGTTTTCTAATAATTTTTTTGCCATTGGATAATGAAGGAAATTAGGAGTCAATACAGAGACTACTTGCATTCTTTCAGACGAGTCAAGTTTAGATTCATGTTCAATTAAACTCTCAAAATCTTTATAAACCCTAGACGAACTAAGCCCTATTTTATTTGCAAAATTAATGTTTTCTTCAAAGTTTGGATTGAAGACCCCTCCAACAATTTCATATTGCTCGAACATGTTTGCGGCTACCCTGTGAAGCACTCCAATAAGAGAATCTCCACCTCCACCTAAAATTCCTAATCTAATTTTATTGCTCATTTTACAGTTTATTAAACAGATTGTGAGATTCTTTTTTCTTCCAATTTTTTTCTAAAGACAAACAATATTCCAAAAAGGAATATTAATGCCAAGGGAAAATAGGCCATATTTCCTAAAGCGGCTTTCCCAGCTATTAATTCTGCAGCATCTTGACCAACTCCAGAAGCCAAAGCAATTTCTTTTTCGGTGTCTAACCATGATCCAATTACAGGTTGCCATATTGAAGTAGATAACATTCCTGCTCCACCAACAAGTGACATTCCTAATGCTCCAGTTTTTGGAATATATTCAGAAACAAAACCAATCATTGTTGGCCAGAAATAACAAACTCCAAAAGCAAATAAAACAGCTCCAAAGTATATCATTGATCCCTCAGCGATACTCATGTAGAAGACAGCTACTGTAGTGAGAATTGCAGACATCAATAAAACACCTATAGGGTTTAATTTATGAATAATAGGTCCGGCAAAATACCTTCCCAATGCCATTATCCCTGTAACCATAGCTAAAATCAGCATAGGATTAACACCTGAATTGCCTAAAATTCTCTCGATCCATTGTTGTGGACCAAACTCGGATATAGCCGTTAGAGTCATACATGCAACAATTAATAAAAATAATGGATTGAATAGAGATTGAATATTTACAGATGTATCAGTTTCAATATTCTCACTTTCAGGAAACTCCTCTTTAAAAAACAAATATCCATAGACCGCTGTTGGAATTAGCATTACTGCAATTTGAAGCTCCCAACCCATTCCAAAATCGGACATGAACTTAGATGTTAGAGCACCAATTACAATTCCTCCAGGGAACCAAACGTGAAATTTATTAAGCATCGCGGTTCGGTTTTTTGTATACATATCTGCAATCAAAGGATTACAGGCAGCTTCAACAGAACCATTTGCAAAACCTATAAAGAATGAAGAAACTAGAAGTGTGGTAAACCCTCCAGCATAGATTGTCATTACAAGTCCTATAACGTGAGATAAAAAAGCAATAATCATGAGCTTCCTAGCTCCTAAAAAATTATATAAAAGCCCTCCAATGACTGTTGCAACTGGAAACCCAAGAAATGCCAAGCTATTAACATATCCAAGCTGAGTGTCAGATAAGTCAAATTGAATTCCTAAATCTGTTAATATCCCTGCCCTTATGGCAAAGGTCATAGCTGTTACAATAAGAGAAATACAAGCAGCTGTAAATAGTTTGTTTTTTGAAATAGAATTATCCATAATATGTTTTAATTTGAAAATTTCTTGTATTCAAGATACTAACTTTCTTTTGAAAAATAATAGCTACTGATTAATTTGATATGAAAATGATTTATAAAATATCTTAAACTTATTAAAGAGACCATGAAGTCCTAAAGCAATACGATTAAGGGGATGATTTAATAAAAAATTATTTATTTAAAAATCAAAGAAGGGGTTTTTTTAAGATATTCTTGATAGCTTTCTAAATGCCCCCATCTTTCTTTCCCACTTACCTCTAAAATTCTAACACCACTTATGTAAACGAGTAAAACATAAGTAAAAACAGGAGAAATTAAAGTGATAAATTGCCATTCGTTTAAAGAGGATATTGACATAATTGATATTCCAAGCCAAAGAGTTATTTCTCCTAAATAGTTTGGGTGTCTTGAAAAAGACCATAATCCAGAACTTATAAAATTATTTTTGTTTTCTGGATCAGATCTAAATTTTGTTTTCTGATTGTCGGCAATAACCTCTACTAAAAACCCAACTAAAAAGATTGCTAAACCAATGTATAAAAGAGAATTAATTTCAACTCCTTTTGAGCTAGAAATGGCAGTGAGTGCACATGCAGAACATATAGAAACCCACATTCCTTGCAGAGTCCAGGTCATAAAAAATCTTGTTGCAGAAGTTTTAATTTCATTAAACCTTCTATCCTCCCCAGCTTTTTTAATTCTAAAAAACAAGAAACTACCCAGTCGTATTGCCCAAATAATTATAGCTCCTGCAATTACAATGTTTCCAATATTAACTCCGTTGAACAAATAATAATTATAAGAAACATAACACGCTATAAATACATAAGTAAAGCTGCCAGATAAATCATAGAACTTTTCTGTTTGAAATAAATAAGCAGGAACAAATAAAATCCATTGAATTAAAAAGGAGTATAAAACTGCATTTTTGACTATTTCGATTTCAGTTAAAAATGCAATGGAATAAGCCAATGAAAACGCTACTATAGAAAGCACTAAATGAATAAGATTTTTTATCATCTATTAAAGATAAAAAATATCATTTAAAATGTTTCCTTATTGATTGCTTTCTAAGTGATTTAAAATATTACTAGAAACCAAATCAAAAGAATCTTGAACTAGCCAGTGGGAAGAGTTGATTTTTTTTACAGTGTAAGGGGCTTTTATGTAATTTATAGTTTCGTTTACTGCTTTTTCTCCAATGGCTATGTCTCTTTTCCCATAAATCATTAGAACTGGAACAAAAATATTTCCAATTTTTCTGGTACTTTTTAAATTTGTAGCCCTATACCAATGTAATGCCGCTTTCAAAGCATTTTTTTGGCTAAATACACTTAAATAAATTTTTATTTCTTTTTTATTGCTACTTCTCCAGACAGTTTTAAGATTATAGTAGTTTAATGTTTTAAAATAAAGTTCAGGTAAAAATCTAATTCGGAATAATTTAATGTAATAGCTTTTTTTCTTTTGAATTTCATCATTTGAAATAGCATCACTAAATGCGTCTAAATGTGGAACTGATAGAGCTGAGTAAGTAATGATTCTATCTTTACACATAGAGCTTAAGGCCCATCCAACTGCAGCCCCCCAATCGTGACCAATTAGATGGAACCGGTTTGCTTTAAAAGCGTCAGCAAGATTTACTACATCCTGAGTTAATTTATTGACTTTATAATCACTAACCTTTAAAGGTCTTGCCCCTTGGCTATAACCCCTTTGATCAGGAGCAACAACCCTGTAATTACTTGAGCTTAAGACTTTAATTAGATCATACCACATTCTTGAAGTTTCAGGAAATCCATGTAGCAAAATAACAGTCTCTCCAGTGTTTTTCATTCCTCCCACTCTGCAGGTAAATATTAAGTTTCTAGTAATAAAAACATCAGCAAAATTCTCATCGCCGTTTGTATAATATGTAATTTTTTGAGAGCCCATCCTTGTAAATATAATTATTCTCTTGTGAATTATTTTTTATTATAATTCATTTGTAAGTTTATATAATGGTTTTATCTAATTCTATTTTCAGCTTTTTTAAAGAACTTAAACTTAATAACAATCGCGAATGGTTTTTAGAAAATAAACCAATTTTTAAATCTCACGAATCACAGGTCAAAATTTTTGGTGAGGAGTTAAAAAGTAGCCTAAATAAGTTTGATAATATTGACCGTTTTAAAGTATTTCGTATTTACCGAGATGTAAGATTTTCTAAAGACAAAACCCCTTTTAAAACCCATTTCGGATTGACATGGCACCGGATTAAGCCTCAATTTCGAGGAGGATATTATTTACATCTCTCACCTGGTAATAATTTTTTAGCATGTGGTTTTTGGGATCCTAGTCCAAATGATTTAAAAAGAATTCGTCAAGAATTAATCTTTGATTCCCAAAATTTTAAAGATTTAATTAATGAGAACTCTTTTAGGTCAACATGGGGAGAATTAAAAGGAAATGAGTTAAAAACCGCGCCAAGAGGAGTGGACAAAAATCACCCAGACATAGAGCTTATTCGTAAAAAGCAGTATATTTTTTCAATTAATTACTCAAATAAAGAAGTTTGTGAAAAAAACTTTGTAAATAGATTACAAGATTCAATTAAGAAAATACGTCCTTTTGTTAATTATATGTCTGAAGTGTTGACAACTGATGAAAACGGAGAATCATTAATTTAATTACTAACTATAAAATCTAACAATAAATCCACACTTTCTTTTGGTCTTTCTTCCATTGGAATGTGACCTGTTTTGTTCATTATATCAATTCTAATGTTTAGTATTTCAGCTTCAAAAAACTTAGCATTAGAAACGGATATCCAAGCATCTTCATTCCCCCATATAATTTGGGTTGGAGCTGAAATTAGCTTTAATCTATTTGTATGGTCTTTAGGTTTTAAAAGTGATCTGCTAATAAAAGACTCCCTATTGTTTTCTCTTAAAATCATGTCTCTATAAGTATCAATTTTATGATCTGTTAACTTACTCTGATCATAGTAAACTTCCTTTAAAGTATTTTTTATAAAAAATCTAGGAGTTACATAACGGAGTATTGTATTAATTACAGGTGCTCTTGCTAGTTTAATTACTAAAGGACTTTCGTTTTTTTTATTTGAAAATCCGCCTGGACTTAATAAGCTTAATAGCTTTACTTTTTCTGGATAAATGGAGGCATAGTACCATGAAATTGATCCGCCAAGGGAATTACCTGAAAGAATAAAATCATTTAGTTTTAGTTCGTTAATAAATGAATTAAGAAATTCAGAATATTCAGAAATAGAGTATTTATTCTCTGGATGAGGCCCAGTTAGTCCATATGCTGGAAGGTCCAATCTAATTACACGGTAGTTGTTTTTTAATTTATCTGTCCATTTGTCCCACGTATGTAAAGAAGCTCCTGTCCCATGTAATAAAATAATAGTCTCGCCTTTTCCTTGGTCACGATAATGAACTTTCATCCCGTCTATTTCAATAAATTTTGAATATTGATTAGCATACTTGCTTTTTAAATCTGAAAGGGGAATATCAGGTGAATAAAACGTTAACCCAAGTGTAATTACAATACAAAAGAATATTAAAAATTGACGTCTAAAATTCATTATTGAGTTTAATTTATGTAAGATAAAAAATTATTTTACAATTGGTTAACGAAGAGTCAAAAGAGCTTATTAAAAGCTTTTTAACCTTGTCAACATCGGAATATTTTATATTACGTATTTTCAAAATCGAGATCGAAAATACTTAATTAATCGATATAATACTTGCTTTAGTAGATAATATTTTCTTTTTTGTCAGTTTTTTTTACCATTGAAGATGTTGAACATACTTAAGTTTTATTTAAAATCTAATTCCTTCCAACTTCCAAAATTAAGAGTCGCTTCTAGCTCAATTTCGTCTAAAATCAATTTATCTCCAAGGTTTTCAAAAAAAGATCCTGAACCAAATCTAATATTGTGTTTACTCCGATCAAAAGTTAATGAGCTCAACCAATTTTCTCCGTCTTTTTTCATTTCAAATTCAACTTGAGAGGATATTCCTTTAATATTTAAATATCCATAAACCTTTAGAATTTCTCCTTCTTCCACACTTGAGGTGATTTCTAAGCTTGACTCTTTAAATTCAAGTACAGAGAAAAAATCATCACTTCTTAAATGACCTTCAAGTTTTGCCTTACTATTACCCTTAATGTCTTCAACATTAATCGAAGTCATGTCTACTATAAATTTTCCAGACTCAATTCTGCCGTCAAAAAATTTTACTTTTCCACTTTTAAACTTTATGGAACCATAATGTGAACTGTTAGTAATTTTTTTTCCTGTCCATTTTAAATTGCTGTTTTGAATGTTTAATTCAGCTTCTTGAGCAGAAACTATAAAAGTGCTTAATGCTAGAAAAATTGAGAATAGTTTAATTGTATTCATGTATTGTGTTTTTTAAAAATTAATTTATTGTTTGAGTTATAAAGTATTGGATGAAAAGAATTAGCTTCCTCTTCCTACTTTTCTAACGCCTGAGGACTTAGACTTGTTATTTTTATTATTGAAATTTTGCTTTCCTCCTTTTTTGCCTGGAGTTTGCTTTTCAGTTCTGTTTCCAAAAAATTTACTTCCCATGATAATTTAATAATATTCAATAAAAATAAGAAAAGAAGGTTGATTAGGTTAATAATTGTTCAAAAAATCCTCCAATTTTTTTTTCTTTATCTACAAAATGGATTTCTAGTATCCAGTTTCTGTCTCTATTATGTTTATCCTTTTTAAACATATTTTCATGGTTATTAGGATGTATGTAATTGGTCTTGTCTTCTTTTTCTAATTTTTCATGCGGATAATGTCCGATAATATGACCTGCTATTTCTCCTCCAAATTCCCAATTATATTCCAAAGCTAACTTTGAGGCATACTCATAAAGTTCTGCCCCTGTTATTATTTTTTTAGTTTTAAAGTACTGCTTACATTCATGCCAAGCAGATTCAATATCTTTTTTAAGTTTAATTTTATAAGGATCCTCTCCAACCACAAAAGTTCTTCCAAAATCAGCCTCCCACTCTTCAAATATGGGGCCGAAATCTATAAAAAGGATGTCGTCATCTTTTAAAATTAAATTTTTAGGATTTTCATTGTATGGTTCCAGGGTGTTTCTTCCGCATCGAACAATCCTTTTGTGCCAATACTTTTTGATTCCATACATTTTATATGCTAAATCAAAAATATCAAGATTAATTTCTTCTTCAGATTTTCCAGGAATTAACAATTTATTAGACTCTATTTCTAAAAATAATTTTGCAGCTTTTTTTTCAGCCTCTATTAAGTTTTTTAAAGTGGAACTCAATTTTTAAAATTTAATTTAAATAAACTTGAAAGTAATATGACAGGTTCCCAAATCTTGGACTTTTTACAATAAACAACATGATTAGTGCTCTTAGGGTTCATAAACTCTTTTTTTAAAGCAAAATCTACTATTTCCTGTTTTGAATATTTTTCTTCAAAATTTGTTTTAATATCAGCCGAAAAATAGTCAATCAAAGTAACAGGAATTTTTTTAAAGCCTAATTTTTTTAAAGCAAAAAACCTATGATGTCCATCAATAATTGTCATTGTTTTAGAACAGCAAAGTATAGAAGAAACGACTATAGAGTCATTAAAAGTTTTCAAATAATTAATTAATAAAGAAGTCTTTTTATCAATCACTTTTTCGTGAGGAAAAATCAATTTTGGATTAACTAGCTCTAACCCTTCTACTAAATTTTTATTAAAACTAATCGAATACATTTTTTCTTTTTTAAAATTATATAAATATAAATTAATAAAATTATATAAAACCTGTTAGAAGGCCTGTAGGAGTTGTTAAAATCAAAGGAGAAACTAAAATTCTTATTGATTTTAAGTACTGAGATCTTATTTGTACTTTAACATATATTTTCATTACAATGCCATGAATACAACAGAAAAAATTTGCCAAAAAGTTATTGACAAGCTTGAAAAAAGGGCGACCACAAATAAGCTTTATCCTTTACTGTGTAAATATGAAAGATTTGAAGATTTCGATGCGTGCGTAGTTATTAATGCCATTAAAAATAAATCCAAGTAATTTTATGAAAAAATTTATCCCTGCATTTTTTTTATTGATTGTTTCTCCCGTTTTAACTTCCCAAATAATTTCTGAAGAATTGGTTAAAAAACATCTTTATTCCCTCTCCTCTGATTTAATGGAGGGAAGAAAAGCTGGGACTGAAGGAATCGAAAAAGCTGCTCAATATATTGAAAATGAGTTTAAAAGAATTGGTCTGAAAAAATTTAAAAACTTGAAAACATACAGACAGGTTTTTAAAAATAAAGATCTTTCTTTATTTAATATAATTGGCTTCCTTGAGGGAAAAAGTAAAAAAGATGAGCTTATTGTAATATCTGCACATTACGATCATTTAGGAATTAAGAAAAGTGATGAAGGAGATGTTATTTTTAATGGAGCCAATGACAACGCCTCTGGAGTTGCAGCAGTTCTTGCTCTTGCTGAATACTTGTCAGAAAAAAACTATAACGAAAGAAGCGTGCTGTTTGTTGCTTTTACTGCTGAAGAGATGGGGTTGATTGGATCAAATTATTTTGGGAAAAACATTAATCCTGAAAAAATAATAGCAGGGATAAATATAGAAATGATAGGTAAAGAATCTCCTTTTGGGCCTAAAACAGCATGGATAACTGGATTTGAACGTTCTGATTTCGGAAAAATAATACAACAAAACCTAATTAACTCCAATTACAAAGTTTATCCAGATCCCTATGTAAATTTT
>Ga0075445_10000466_pt1 | contig 21593 bp, 22 predicted proteins | sample CoawatmetaG02DNA_FD_72350 | JGI IMG/M metagenome (GOLD analysis project Ga0075445, IMG submission 72350) | Marine microbial communities from the West Antarctic Peninsula - Coastal water metaG029-DNA | ecosystem: Environmental > Aquatic > Marine > Coastal | place: Atlantic Ocean: West Antarctic...
ATCAGACAATACTGCCTTAGAATATTTCTGTAAATGATTATAATCATGAAAACCCATTGGTTTCATAAGTTGGATTAGTTTATTAAACTTAACTCCACTCTCAATAATCTTATTTCTCGTTCTTGGATGAGTAGAAATGATTATTGGTAGTGCATAAGTTTCAGCAATGATATTTAAACTTTCAACTAAATTTATAAAATTTGAGGAATTAATATTTTCTTCACGATGAGCTGAAACTAAAAAATAACCTTCTTTTTTTAATTTCAATTGATTAATAATATCGGAACCTTCAATTTGTTTATCGTATGACTTTAATACCTCATAAATAGGAGAACCAGTTTTTATTATTCTATCTGCGGGTAAACCTTCTTTTAATAAATATTCACGAGCAATATCGCTGTAAGTAAGATTTACATCTGAAACATGATCAACTATTTTTCTATTTGTCTCTTCAGGAACTCGTTGATCATAACATCGATTTCCAGCCTCCATATGAAATATTGGAATTTTTCTTTTCTTGGCGGCAATAGCACAAAGACAAGAATTAGTATCTCCTAATACTAAAAAAGCATCTGGGCTTACATTTTCCAAAATAGGATCAATATTAATTAATATTTGACCAGATGTTACAGTAGCATTACATCCAGCTGCATTCAAAAAGTAATCAGGTTTTCTGAGACCTAAATCTTTGAAAAAAACTTCGTTTAATTCATAATCATAATTCTGCCCAGTATGTACAAGTATGTGTTCAATACTCTTTGAATCATCTAGTTTTAATAAAACTTGTGAGAGTCGTATAATTTCGGGGCGAGTACCTACAACTGTTAAAACTTTTAATTTTTTCATAATATTATTTTTAAATTTTAGACATCTTCAAAAAAAGTATCTGCATCTTCTGAATTGTATGGTTCGTTAATCCAAAAATTAGTGTACAGGATATCTTCTCCAATATTTTTGATATTATGGGTATACCAAATTGGCATATCTACGTAGCCTGGTTCATCTCCATTAAGATAAAAATCATGAACTTCATTTGTGCCAATGCGTCTTAATTTAATTAAGGCTTTTCCTTTAATTACAGCAAAGCGCTCAATTTTACGAGTATGAAAATGATTTCCCCTAGTTATTCCAGGAACTGTTGTCGAAAAAGAAACCTGACCTCCAATTCCTAATCTAATTATCTCAACAAAAGAACCACGTGTATCTTCATTTTTTATGAATTTTCTTGGAAAAAAGTTTTTAATATCCATATAACATCTAAAGGTATTAAATAAATTTAATTCAAAGGAATCATGTAATAGCGGTATTTCACCATTTTCCTGATAGGTTGTTTTAAAATTTTCTAATAACGCTAACACTTCTGATACTTTTTTTTTTGAAGTGTGCTTTACTTTGTAGGCAGTTTCATTTTTTTTATCTGTAATACATTTTATAATATCCTCAACTAAATCAACTACATAGATTAATTTTAATTCCCCATCAATATCTATTTTTGGTGTTTCATTATTTAATAATTGGTGAGAAAATGTTGCTATGACAGAATTATAATAGGGTTGACCAAATGGTCCAAATACATTAGGTATTATCATACCTGTGAAAACAGCATTTTTCTCTTTTGCCCAATCTGATAGTAGTGAACGACCTGCTTTTTTGGACTTACCGTATAAATTATTATTATCTTCTTGAGAAGATGAAGACATAATAATATGAGGAGTATTTTTAGTTCGATTTAATGATTCAATTAATGAAGATACTAATCTAGTATTAGTCTTGTAAATTACAGAAGGATTTTTGTGTCGATTTAATGCCGCTAGATGAACAATTACATCACATTGAGAAACAAAATTATCTAAAGTTACTTTATCTTCAAAGTAATTCCTTTTAAACTCAATTAAACTATATTTCTCTGGAGAAAGCCCAAGAGTATTAAACAAATGAGTTCCAACAAAACCTTTTTGACCTGTTATACCAATATGTATCATTTTTATTTATTAGTCAATTTAAAATAATTAATTTCATACCTACATTCATCCTTTATTTCTTCTATTCCATAATTTGACATCGCCAATAATTTAGAAGCTGGTTCTTTAAATCTAAAACTGCTGACAAAACCAGGTGGCACATGTAATACATTCATTCTTTACTTTTTTACTGCCTGCTGAACAAAATCTAATTTTAATAATAACTTTTTTATACCCTCAATGTTTATTTGCTCTGTATTATGCGAGTTATAATCTTCAATACTAGATAACTCTTTCTCACCTTCAGAAAAATAACTTGAGTAATTCAAACTTCTATTATCAGCAGGAACACGGAAAAATTCTCCCATATCTTCCGCTTTAATCATCTCCTCACGTGTACACAAAGTTTCGTATAACTTTTCTCCATGTCTTGTTCCTATAATTTTTACATTATTATTCAGATTTAACAGTTCTTTTAAAGCTTGTGCTAAATCTCCAATGTTACTTGCTGGTGCTTTATTAACAAATAAGTCACCAGGTTTACCATTCTCAAAAGCAAATAAGACTAATTCAACTGCCTCATCTAAAGACATTAAAAAACGTGTCATTTTTGGATCGGTAATTGTTAAATCATTTCCTTGTTTTAATTGGTCAATAAACAATGGTATAACAGAGCCTCTAGAACCCATTACATTTCCATAGCGAGTCAAACATACCGTTGTGTCTGTTAAATTGCGTGAAGCTGCAATTGCAACCTTCTCCATTAAAGCTTTTGAGATTCCCATAGCATTAATTGGATAAGCAGCTTTATCTGTACTCAAACAAATAACTTTTTTAACTTTATTAACTACAGCTGCATCAATTACATTTTGTGTGCCAAAAACATTTGTTTTAGTAGCTTCTAAAGGAAAAAACTCACAAGAAGGAACTTGTTTAAGGGCTGCAGCATGAAAGACATAATCTACTCCTCGCATTGCTTTTTCGATACTATTATAATCACGAACATCACCTATGTAAAATCTTAATTTTTCATCATTTAGACGAGTACGCATGTCATCTTGTTTTTTCTCATCACGAGAAAAAATACGAATTTCTTTAAAGTGATCTGTTTTTAGGAAACGATTTAAAACAGCATTACCAAATGAACCAGTTCCGCCAGTAATTAATAATATTTTGTTAATCATTAGTTATAATTTTTTAAAGATTTGTTTAGTAAGTGAATTGAAAGTACATGCATGAATACAAAGACTGGAGCAAATAATGTAGGATTACCTATTGAAAGGAATAAATATGTTAGAAGCCCTAGTGAAAAAAGTGCTACATTAATTTTTTCTAAGTTATTACTTATTAGACATTTTAAAACTTGATAAAAACTCCATATATAAAAATAAAAATAAAAAAACGAAAGAAATCCAATCTTATGTATAAGGTTTAAATAGGATAATTCTGAAGAGTATCCACTGTCGTTTCTAAATTGCAAAAACCGAATATCATAAATGGCGCCCCAGCCATGTCCAAAAAAAGTTAGTTCATTTAAAATATCTGAAATTAAACTATATCTTAGCTCATTGCTCACTTCTTGGGAGCCAAATATGGTAAGTATATTATCCGAATAGTAAAAATTTAAATAAAACATTCCAGCCGAGATAAATATTAAAACCCAAGAAAAATTACTGAATTTATTACTGTAGAAATTTACGAAAAATAAAGATATTATTGTTACTAATAAACTCAATAAAACTCCTTTACTAAAAACTAAAAATACAGAGACAAAAGAATAAAGAAGAAGAATTATTATATTAAAGGTTCTGTTTTGTATGAAACTACTTTTAATCTTTGAGAAAAATACATAATAAATTAAGTATGGAATCATTACTGAAGGAAAAAGACCTGACATAATAAATCCTCCTTGACGATGTGATAAATTAAAGACAATGGTCTGGTCAAAATTATACAAATAAACTACAGAACTAATCAAAGAAAAATTAAATAATATTTTTAATATTTGATTTACTTTTAATTGATTGCAACTTAAAAAATAATATGAATAAAAAAATATAATCCCTACGTTGTTGATGAAAACATATTTATTATCATTAAGCAAACCAATATAAACTCCATACAACCAAACTAAAATTAAGAGAAACGGGAGACTATTAAACGAACTATTATAATATATTCTCTTAGATCTTCTCATGAATAGATTTAATGAATGATAAATAGCAAGAATGAAAAAAGGAGAATATATTAAAACTTTATTTTCTGGGTCAGCAAATATCAAAATACTAAGTACTAAGTATAAGATAAATTTATCAAGGAAGATATATGTGGGCTTAACCTCTCTCATATATAATAACTATTCCCATTTATAATTAATTTTATTATCATTTAAATCTTTATTAAGAGATTCATTGGGATCGTGAACCATATCACTTATGTTTAATAATAAACTGAAAGAATTAGAAATACATTTAAATCCATACCATAGCTTTGGTGGAATAGAAATTAATTTATAATTTTTTTCCGCAGATAAAATAAACTCATTAACTAAATTATAAGTTGATGATTCTTTTCTTAAATCAACAACAACTAATTTAATTTCACCAAACGGTACACTAAAATTTTGATACATTTCTTTATGATACTTCCAACCCTTAACTACGTTACTATTAACTTTAGAAATATAGGCTTCTCCAAATCTACGAAAATGCTTATCCGATTCTTTTAATATGTGAAAAACAGCTCCTCTTTCATCTTTAAATTGATTTAAAGATGAAACTTTTATTCCATCTATTAATTTTGAATTGACCATAATATTCCTTGATTTTTTGCTTTATCAACATATTTTTTAATTTGATCATTTGTGTAAATAGTAGCATTAAACTTAGAATCTAAACTATAAAATTCTTTATACCATGACATTGTGAACTCTAATGTCTCTTCAAAAGTAAGTGTTGGAAACCAATTAATAGTATGTTGAGCTTTGTCACAAGAAAGTTTTAGTAGTCCTGCCTCCTTTGGATTGTCTTTAAGTTTAAGTGTTTCCCATTTTACACTTTCCCACGATTTTGACATTTCAGTTAGTACTTCATCAACTGTTTTATTTATTGTAGAATCAGGACCAAAATTAAAAGATTGATTTTTGCATTTTAAATTTTTCAAAATCAATTCAGCTCCAATTTGCAAATATCCACTTAATGGCTCCAATACGTGTTGCCAAGGACGTGTAGCTAAAGGATTCCTAATTATCAAAGACTCATTATTAGACCAAGATTTAACAGCATCGGGTATTAATCTATCTTTAGCCCAATCACCTCCACCTATTACATTTCCTGCCCTAACGGTAGCAACAAAAACTCTATCATCTTTAAAATAAGATCTCATATATGTGCTAGCTATAATCTCTGCAGCACCTTTGGAAGCACTGTAAGGATCTTCACCACCTACTCTGTCATTTTCTCTATACCCATAAGTCCACTCAACATTTTCATAACATTTATCAGAAGTAATAATTATTAGTGAATTAATGTAATTTACTATTCTAGTAATTTCAAGAATATTAGCAACACCCATAACATTAGTATTTATTGTATCTAATGGATTTGAGTATGCCAATCTAACAATAGGTTGAGCTGCTAAATGAAAAACAACTTCAGGTTTATGAATATCTAAAAAAGACTTAAAAGAATCATAGTCCCTAACATCTCCGAAAACACTTGTCATTTTTTTTTTCAAATTTAATTCTTCGAAATGTGATGGATTACTTGGTATCTCATTTGAATACCCATAAACATCAGCACCAAGTTCAATCAACCAAGAACACAACCAACTTCCCTTAAAGCCTGTATGGCCAGTAACTAAAACTTTTTTTCCTTTATATATATTTTTAAACATAATAATTATTTTTTCCAAGGCGCATTGCCTGATTTCCAAATTTCCTCTAAATTATCTCTTTCCCTAACCGTATCCATACATTGCCAAAATCCATCGTGTTTGTAAGCATTTAATTGACTATTATTAGCTAACCATTCTAAAGGTCTCTTTTCAAGAACTGTTGAATCATTATCAATTAAATCAAATACTTTTGGCTCGAACACAAAGAATCCCCCATTAATCCATCCTGAATTAACTTGAGTTTTCTCACTAAATGATTTTACGTTATTTCCCTCACCCATTGCTAACTCTCCAAATCTAGCTACTGGATGAACGGCAGTTACTGTAGCTATTTTTCCTGACTTTTTGTGGAAATTAACTAATTCTTTGATGTTTACACTTGATACAGCATCACCATATGTAACCATAAAAGTATTATCACCGATGATGCTTGACAATCTTTTAATTCTACCTCCAGTCATCGAATTTAAGCCAGTATCAATTAACTGAACTTTCCAGTCTTTATCAACTTCGTTAATATATTTAATCGATCCATTTTTTAAATCTACCTCAAAATCACTATTCAAGGCATAGTAATTTAAAAAATATTCTTTTATGACTTCGCTTTTATAACCTAAGGCAATTACAAACTCATTAAACCCATGAGACGCATAAATTTCCATAATATGAACTAAAATTGGTTTATTCCCAATGGGAACCATTGGTTTTGGTATCAAAGAGGTATACTCTGCTAGTCTAGTTCCAAATCCACCAGCTAAAATTACTATTTTCATTTTTTTTTTTTAATTGTTATATTTAAATTTTTGTAAGTTTCTCCATATTATACTTGGGAAAATTGAGATTATAGCCAATAATAGATACTTGTAATTTACTCCGCTATTTTTTATAAGCATTAGAAAGGATTTAAATTTATGTCCCTTCTTCATTAATAATTGTGATTCATAGTAATCAGATCGTGCATAAGCTTCTCTTAATTCTTTTGGAACTTTATGTTTTATTTCAGGGCTTCGAGCCAACATTTCATCTAATATCAGTCTTCTTTCTTTATGTCTTAAATTGTCTAATTTAGTTGAGAGCGAATTATGATAACGATATTTAACAATATGAGAATCAATAGAAATAAAATCATGATCAATAGATAGAGGTAAAAATAAAGAATATTCAACTGATCCAAAAATTTTTTCATTGAAATTTAAATGTGAACTCAGCATTTTATCCTTGTCGATAATAGTAGCAACCATTGGAATATCAAATTGATTTAAAAGTTTTCCTAGAAAGTCACCACTGGATCCCGTGTATATACTTTTTGGTTTATTAATAATTTCACCATATTGATTAATTGATATTTGGTTTCCATAACATAACGCAAAGTCACCTGATTTTATTCCATTATATAAAGATTCTAACGCATGTGGCTCCCATATATCATCAACATCTAAAGTTGCTATATACTTAGAGCAAAATTCTATTGCAAATCTCCTTCCTTCCCCTAATGACACATTTTTAGGAGTTTTGTAATATTTTAATTTATCATCATAACTTTTAGCAATTTGCGCACTATTATCGATAGAACAATTATCTATAAAAATTATTTCCCAATTACTGTAAGATTGTGAATAAACACTGTCAATAGCTTCTTTTAAATATTTCTCACCGTTATAACAATTCATTAATACTGAAATTAATTGACTCATATCTCTTCTTTAAGAATGTTAATATATTTATTTAATGAAAGTTTCCATTCACCCATAATATTTATATTTAATTTATTAAGTTTTGAATTTATGGCAGATTCATTATTTGAAACTGGAGCCACTCTTTTAAATAATCTTGAATCTCCAGGTTTAACTTGACAGTTTAAATTGAATGATTTTATTATTTCATGTACATAATTATATCTAGAAACATTCTCACCACTATTAATACAATTAAAAAGACCTTTAACGTTTTTAGTAATTAGTAAATCAATTTGATTAACTAAATCAATAACATAAGTTGGATTACCTATTTGAGAGCTATTAGAGTACATTACATCATTGTTTTTAGCCTCCATATACCTATGATAAACAAAGTTTTTATTGTGTGATTTAGATCCTCCATAAAGCCACCCAGTTCTTAGAATCAAATAATCTTTTAAAGTATTACTGACTATCATTTCAGCTTCATATTTCGTTTTGTGATGAACTGTTGTAGGCTTAACTGAATCAAATTCGGAATAAACATTAGTTTTAGATGATCCATACACTCCAGTGCTAGAAATATAAATCAATGAAACATTATTTTTTTTACAATACTTGGCAAGATTTTTTGTACCCAGCACATTAACTAAAAATGCTTTTTCAGGATTAATCTCACAAGCTTCAACATTTGTAAAAGCTGCAGTATGAAGTATAATATTCGGTTTTTCAATATCAAGTTTTTTTTCTAGAGAATCTGATGATGTTATATCTAATAAATCCTTAGAAAAACCTTTGACATTTTTAAAAGTTGAATATGTACAAAAACTTGAACCTAATAATCCATTTGCTCCAGTTACAAGAATTTTTTTATTAGATAAATTATTCACTAAAATTAATTTTAGATGATTTAAGGGGGTTTCGGAAATAAAAATATATTAAATACGAAAATAAAAAAATAAGAGAAGAAATTAAATAAGAGACACCTATACCTATTAATCCATAATTACCTATACTATGATATGAAAATAATATAAATGTGCCAAAAAATAAAAATTGAAATAAAACAACCGTAAATACCTTTGTTTGGGACATATATATATTCTGAACAAAAATTCCAATAATTCTAAAAATCTCTGCAATTATTATATATTTCAGAAATTTCCCTAAACTTAAAAAATCATCAGAAAACAATATGGTTATTATATAATTTTTTAATAAAACTATTATCAATGACAATAGTATCATTAATGGTAATGTAAGTTTTAATGAATCAAATAACATTAATTTAATTTCAGAAATATTAATTGATTTTGAAAACTTAGGGAAATAATATATTGAAAAAGGAACAGCAAAAATCATATTAAAGTATACTAATATTTTCCAACCACTTTCCCAAACTCCAGCACTTTGTATAGAAAGTTCATTAATAATTATAGTTCGAATTATAATCATAGTCAACGCAACAATAGCGCCAGAAGAAAATGTCGCAATTGAAAATTTAAATAATTTTCCTGAAACTACCTTATCAAAATTATTCTTAATCGATGGAAAATCAAATAAATTAATTTTTAATTTATTTTTAATTAAAAAAAAAGAAATAATAAAAACTATGAACTGTGATAATACAATTGAAATTAAAGCACCGCTAAGTTTGAAATATATAGTTAATATTGATGCAGTAATTAATGTTACTAAACTCAATGAAATATTAATAGTTGTGAATAATTTTATTTTTTCTAAACCATTTGTAATTGATAATAAATAAATATTTAACGAGTAAAAAATTATGGAAAATGAAAATAAATAAAAAATAAAATTATAATCTTTTGAAAAAAATACAAATTGACTTAAATTTTCAGAAAAAATAAATGTTAAGATTGAAACAGTTAATGTTAATACAAGAATTATAGCGAGTGAAGTAGAGATAATTTTTCTAAAGTTATTTTCATTATTCTTTTCTGAGGAAATGTATTTAACTAGTCCTGTCTGAATTGAACCGTGACCAATACTAGTAATTAATCCTGTAGTATTTTGAAACTGCCCCAGTAATGCCAATCCCGATGGTCCAAGATAAACAGATATAACTTTATTCATTATAATACCAGCTATAACTTTTATTATAATATGAATATTGGTCCAAATAAATGCGAGCTTAAAATTCATGTTTTTTTCTATTGAAATTCAAAAAAATTTAAAATATTTATTTTATTATAAATAACAATATTCAGAAAGCTCTTCTTCTATCTTTTTAATGAAGGGAGAATCTTTATATTTTTTAAAAATTGCAACATTACTCTTAGAACTTTCAAATTTCTTAGGATTAAATGAATTCAATATAGGTGCATCAATCTTCTCTGCTACCGATTTAATAAAGCGAGTAGGGTCATTAACAATTTCTTCAAAACGATAAAGACCATTTCTATTAAACGAATTAGATTTATAAAAATGATCATGCAATAACTTATATTTTTTAATAAATACTTCAACATCTAATCCAATTGTGTTCAAAAACGCTTTGTCTGCTATCTTGTTTTTTAAGAAATCAGGCTTTGATCCATCATTTGGCATTAAAGTTGTATAAACATCACGCGGGTCACGATCAATTATTATTTGAGAAAAATCACCATAAATCTGTTTCATTAATTTACCTCCATATGGTTCTACAGAATTTGCCAACAAAACAAAAGAACTAGTGTCACTAGAAAATAACGTTAAAATATCATTTATGTAAGATTTAAATTTGTTTGTAATCAGTTGATTCGATTCGGAAAATTGAACTGAATCTTTAGTATTTAAACCCAACTTATCACATAACTTTTTTATCGCTAATTCCAATGGACTGCATGTCAAATAATCATATGGCCAAGTAGATTTAAAATTTAAATCAACAATATCTGAAATAAACTTTTCGCCCAAGTACTGGAAATTTGAATGAATAACTTTATTATAATTATTACCTGTTGATGTAAAGAAATTAAATAAATTATTTTTTGATGCAAAAGAACTTATACGCTTGTTTAACAATTTAAAATCTTTTATTGCTTTATTACTTCGCATTGGACTCCAAAATAGCACACAATCAATATATAAATCAAATAACCCGCCAGGTGCTCTAAATAGTTCAAATTCAATTTCAGGTCCTAATGAATTTGGTTTAAAGGCATCTTCTAATAACTGAAAGGCAAGTGATTTACCTGTATTTCCAAAACCAGAAACATCAACAAATTTTTTCATTGTATACTTTTTAAATGGTTCTCTAGATAATTTAGATTATTTATTCTACTAATATTATTTTCTAAAACAAATGATAAAAAAGAATGATCTGCAGTCCAATCTGAAACAAATAAAAAATCAAAATTAAATTTAGATGCAACTTCATAATCATAAGCTGCATCACCTATTAATAAAACCTTATCTGTATTTAATATCTTTTTTTCTAAATAAAGATTAGAAATATTTTCTTGCTTAGTCTTCGGACTTCCATAAATATTTGTCTCTTCAACAAAATTATTTAATCCTCTTTTTTCAAACACATGTTTTATTTCCTTCTCATCACCAGCTGATACAACTAAAACTTGTTTAAGACTCATGAAATTGTTAAATCCAAATTCTAAAGAAGAAGGTATTTCACAATAAATTAACTTAGACACTACTAGATTAGAATAATCTTCAAGTAATTGAGAGAGTTTAACATCATAATCTTTTCCTTTAAGTTGCAGTATAATCTCAGAGAAGTAAGCAAATTTTTGATGTCTTGAATATCCATTTTTAGAAACTGGACTTTGATTATAAATATTAACTAAATCAACTTCAAATTGACTAAGAATTTGCTGAAAAGCCTCTTTTTTAATTTGGTTAGAATTAAGGATAACACCATCACAATCAAAAATAAATTTATTATATTTCATGTCTTGTAAAAGTTTCTTTTATTATTCTATCAAGTAAAATTTTATCATACTTACTCCCCTCTCCAGAATTCTTTACAGCTTCTAAAATTTTATAAGTTTGTTCGTAGTTATAATTCATACAGTTCTCAGCGAAGGTTCGATCTATATTAAAAAAGGCAGAAATTAAATAGGGTTGTGAATAACCCCAGTCTTTTAATTTTTTTTCCGGTAATATTTCATTCTCAATGACTGATAAAATAGGTAGTAGATTATAATTACCAATTGAATATTTGGAAAGGGTCGTAATTAACAATTCTATTGGTAAATTTCCTGGAATTCTCCCCATCCCAAATAAAGAAGCATCAATTATTGTATTTCGATTTCCCTTGTAATTAATTAAATAATCTTGAATTAAACCATTTGAAATAGAAAGATTCTCATGCAGATGGATACCAAGTGAAATATTTTTATTTAAGCTTGTTTCAAATATTTCTAAAATATCATTAAATCTTTTCATAGTTAAAGCACCATATGTATCTACAATTGCTACACCAACTGGATCAATAGTGTTCAATATTGAAATAACTTCAATTAATTCATTATTAGAATAGCTAGTTACATCAATTGGATTCAAAAAATATTTAAAACCTTTCTCTTTTAAAATATTAGCTGCTATTATTGCATCTTTTATTTCATCTTTTCTAAAAGCAATTCTTATGAAATTAATAACTTCATTAGCAGATTCAATTTTATTAAAATCATAGGTGCCTGCTCTAGCTAGTAGACATAATTTAGATGTAATATTTTCAAGTTTCAAATTTTGGACATCACTAATATTACTAAAGTCAGAACATTGTTTGTTATATTCAATATCTCGAAGAAATCCGATTTCAATTATATCAATACCTGAATCGTTTAGTGAATGAATGATATTCCTTATTCGTTCATATCCAAACTTACCTTTATTTACATGACCTCCGTCTCTTAACGTACAATCTAAAATTGATATTTTACCCATAATGTATTAATTATTTTTATTTAAAAGGTTAATAAATTCTTGCTCCGTGTCAAATGAATAACACGATGAGTAAATTTTAGAGTTTTGCACATCAGGTAAGTTCATGAATTCATTCAAAAGTTTAACTCCCATAAAATACATAGCCATAGAGCGATTTTCGTCTCTATATCTATCTAGGTGGAATGTCATAACACTACAGAAATGCATTGCTTCGTTAAATAAAATTTTTGTCATGTGATTAGAATCACTTTTAAAAAGATCTAAACTTTTTATATGCTCTTTAGTAAGTTCCTTTAGATTATTGTAAAGGTTAAGTACTTTTTTGTCATTAAAATCTAATTCAACTAAAACGGAGTTATCGCTTTGCTCAATATTCATTGTGAACTGATTAGTGTGAATTAAATCATAAAGTCCATTAAATGAATGCCATAACTTACCCATATCATAATAATGATCTGAGCCCTCGATTTCTCCTCTTGGGTCAGCTAATATGAAAGAATTACTAGTATCATCAATTAAAATATTTTGAAAGTGTAAATCTCCGTGAATCATAACTAGATCTTTGGGACTTAAAATTTCTATAAGATCTTTTTTCTTAACTAGTTCTGTAAATAGTTTAGGGATGTTATCGTATAAAATATTATTTATAGTGACAGTTTCAGATTTAATTATTTTTTTATATTCATTTGAAGAATCAAAAACTTCAAAGAGTCTGTAGTAAACACGATCAAAGTGTCTAGTTTTTATAAAATCAATCTCGGGGATTCCAACTTTAACTTTATAAAAATTATTAATCATAAAATCAAGCACATCTTTCACTATAGAAAACACATCGCCAGTATCATACTTACCAATGATTATGTTTTTTCTAATATTAGGTAAGTCATACCAGGGCATCTCATAAAACGAGCTGTTAGAATCACTTCCAGAATTTACGACTGTTGGGAAAAATGACTTTAAATTCTCTGGTAAATTTTCTATCCACTGGTATTCTCTCATTAATTTCTCAAACCCTTCGCCTCTCGCCTCTTTTAAAACAACTAACTTCTTTCTTAGTCTAGCGTAGGATCCGCCATTTAAATCAATAGGCGTGTGTGACACTCCCCAATCACCACTTAGTTTTTCATGCATATCACAAACAGTAATAGGCTTAGTAGGGTTTAAAGATAATAATGATGAAACCACATTATCCTTTTTACATGTTTCAAAATTTTGCTTAAATAATTTTTTAACATTATTTTCTAAAAAGATTATTCCTGAAAAAATGTCCCAAGGAAAAACTCCATTATATTCTGATTTATTTGGAATAAAATATTTGTTTGTTTTTTTCTTAATTATTAAGCCTTTTTCGCTTATAGAAAATGCTTTTCTACATAACAAATTAGTAGTTTCAATATTTTTAGTAACCATCTCTAAATGATCCAAATCAAAAACAGTATCACCATAGATTACGAGAAAATCATTGTCTGTTTTCATGCCATCAATAGCTAATTTAAGTGAATCGGTACTGTTTGTAATTAAATTATTTTCATTTACAAAAATATTTTGAGTTAAATTCTTTAACAATTTTAAATTTTCAATGTCTTGCCAAAGTCCTTTTGATCCAATTACTAATCCAATGTTATTTGACTTTATTCCAAAAAGTGACAATATCTTAAATTGTCGCTCTAAAACACTTGAAAAACCAACTGTCTGATGTAAACATCTAGGTTTTGTGCCGTTCGGGCTTGTTGTAATTGAATCTGCTGCAAGAATTATTGCACTTATATTTTCCTTTAGTATCATGTTATTTGTGAGATTTTTATTGCTTTAGCCATTATGTAATCGCATTCAGTATCTATATCAATTGATTTAGATTGTGGCACAGAATATCGGTAAGGTTTTGGTCCATAATTATATCCCCATTCAATTAGACTTGAAACTGGACAAATAAGTGCACCATTAGTGAAAAGGTCGTATTCAGGCAAATCTTGAGAGTTCGTGTGCCCTTCTCCTAACTTATAGTTCAAAGGTCCTTTAGAATCCATTAAATAATGCTTAAACTTAGTAACGGTAATAATTGAATCATAACCTTTAGTTATTGATTCAAAATAACGATTAATTATTTTTGTATAGTCATCTTCATCAATCAAAGGAGATGTAACACATGCCCAAAGCATATTACTATTATCTTCTAACAAAGTCGCTACATATCTAAAAAACTCACTTAAAGGTCGAGATTCATTAGCATATTCTATTGGTCTTAACTCAAACTCAACCCCCATTTTTTCAGATATTTCCTTAGCTCTTAAAGAGTCTGAAGTAACCAGAATTTTATTAATCTTATCACACTTTTTAAGTTGATAAATTTTATTTTCTAAGAGTGTTTCAAAATCTCCAAAAGGCAAGAAATTTTTACCTTTTAATCTAGAACTATTTTTTTTAACTGGAATAACTGCTGTTATTTTATTGTTTTTCATTATTAATTTATTACTATCAAAAATATATTTAAATATTTAAATATTTTTCTAATAAGATTTTTTTTTAAATAAAGATTTATATGCTTAAATTCTAAATTAGAAATTTTTAAATAGTGAATAAAAGAATCTGAAATTTTATTTATAGAATAATTTTGATAATGGTAATTATACGTTTTTTTAGACACTTCATAAATAGAATTTTGAGATTCTTTAATTAATCGATTAAAAGAAAAAGTACAATTAACGGTTAAATTACTGGAATTCAATTCCCTTCCCAAAGAATATTTTTTTTCATTATATATCCACTTATAGTTAGGGTAACCATCAATTTCTTTATAAGAGTAATCTAAAACAACTGTGGGGATACCTAGACATGCTGAATCTAGTGCAGATGTACCCATTGAAAAGTTTATGTTAATATTATAAGTAAAAAAAACATTTGACAAATCTGAATAATTTATTTCACCAAGTAAATCAACTTTAAAATTCAACTTCTTAATTTCCTTAATTAGTAAATTCTCGTATTCTCCAATTCCAATTATAAAAAAATTAATTTTTGGAGAATCAACATTTTCTAAAACAAACTTATTTATGGTTTTTAATAATTTGATTAAAGGATAATATTTAAAAGCTGTGAGCCTTCCAACAAATGAAAAATTTATTTCATTTGTAATATCCAAATTAATTTTTAACGAACTTAAGTTTGGTTTTAAATTAGTTATTGGAAGATAGTTCTCCTTAATCTTTAGGTTATATGAATCAATTGTTTTTTCAAAATTAGAACCGTCCATAAAAACTAATCCATTGAATTTATCGATAATTTGTATAGATTCCTTTATTTTTTTTCTCTGACCTAACCTGAATTTATTAATAATTTTATCAATAAAATCAATTTTAAATAATTTATTAATTTGATAATTACAAGGATGTAAATGCCAAAATAAAATCTTTTGCTCTTGGCCTATTCTTAGTTCAGATCTCATAGTATTCAGCACTATAGATTGCATGACTAAATAAGAGTCTTGAGCAGGAAAGCAATCTTTTCCATCAACAAAAGGAATCTTTTTGACTAGATCTGATCTAATGTTTTCCCAAAGTGTACCGCCTACATAATCAATTACAAAAATTTCTATGTAATCAAAATTTAATGATATATAGTTAGCTAGATTAGCAAACAAAATAGATACTCCGCCAATTTTTTTATCTGGGAAAAAAAAAGTTATTTTCATTAAAAAAACTTAATTGAACTCGTTTGTTACCTTAACTATATAAGCTAAATCTTCATCTGTTAAATGAACCCCGATAGGCAAACTTAGAACCTGCTGATGGATTTTTTCAGATAAAGGCAAGTTTAAACTTTTAAATTCGATATAAGCATCTTGATGATGAATCGGGATTGGATAATGAATAAGTGTCTGAACATCATTATTTTTTAAATATTCTTGTAATCTATTCCTATTCTCTGTTCTGATCACAAATAGATGCCAAACATGTCCCTCTTCTTCTATGACAGTTGGTAGAATTATATTTTCATTTTTAATATTATTAAGATAATAGTTTGCTACTTTACGTCTGTTGTCAATATCGTCTTGAATATATTTTAACTTCACATTCAAAAAAGCTGCCTGAATTTCATCTAATCTAGAATTTAATCCTTTGTAAATATTTTCATATTTTTTTTCAGACCCATAATTCCTTAAAGCTGATATTGTTCTCGCTAAATCCTTATCATTAGTAGTAACAGCTCCAGCATCGCCTAAAGCACCTAGATTTTTTCCTGGATAAAAACTATGACCTGCTGCATCACCTATCCCTCCTGAAATTTTATAATCCCATTTGGCACCATGTGATTGAGCTCCATCTTCAATCAGTTTTAAATTATATTTCGAACAAATTTGCAACATTTGATCATCAATAGAGTTTTGACCATATAGATGTACTGTTAGTATTGCTTTTGTTTTATCTGTAATTGCAGCCTTAATTTTACTAGAATCTATATTGTATGTTTCTAAATTTGGTTCAACAAATATCGGAATTAAGTCATTATCTGTAATTGCTAAAGCAGAGGCAATATATGTGTTGGCGGGTACAATTACCTCATCTCCTTTTTGCATTACACCTAATTCTAAATATGCTTTAAAAATTAAACGTAAAGCATCTAAACCGTTGGCAACTCCTAAAGCATATTTTGTTCCACAGAAAGTAGCATAACATTGCTCAAAAGTTTCTAATTCCTTTCCCATTAGATACCAGCCTGTATCTATGACACGACAAGCTGCATCCTTTAAATCTTGCTCATATTGAGCATTAATTTTTTGTAAATCTAAAAATTTAATCATCGTTGAACTATTAAAAAATTATTTTTCCATTCATATTGATCATTGTTCTTGTTATCAAATAAATTTAAATCTAACGTTATTCCTTCATTTGTTACAAAACCCATTTTTTTTGCAGGACTTCCATACCACAACTCATTCTTACCAATATTTTTAGTCACTAAAGAAGCAGCTCCAATCATAGCAAAATCTTCAATTGTTATATTTCCCATAATAGTTGAAGAAGCTCCTATAGAAACATTATTCCCTAACTTTGCACCAATATGTAAAGGATATTTGCTTGACCTTGGGTAAGGATTATTAACAAAGGACGAGTTAGGCCCTATAAAAGAATTGTTACCTATTATAATACCATCCCATAATTGAACACCACACTTTATTGTAACGTTATTTCCTATGATTACATCATTCTCAATAAAAACATGAGCATTTATGTTGCAATTTTCACCAATAGTAGCATCTTTTAATATTACTACAAATTGCCAAATAGTTGTACCCTCTCCAATTTTATTTGTTTGAACATCAGATAATTCATGTTTGAGTTTTTTCATCTCTTATAATTTAAAAATTCTTTATAGTCTCTAATGTAATCTTTCTCATCGTACTTATTAGAAGCCAATACCAAACAAATTGAACCTGATGAAAAATTAATTTCAGATGCCCAAATTCCTGGTGGTATATGCAATCCTTTATAAGGTTGATTTAATGTTACTTTTTTTTTTGATTCACCATCATCCAGCAACACATCAAAACTACCAGAACCAGCAATTAAAAATTGGTGGCATTCTATATGAGCATGGGCACCACGATCTTTTCCTCCTGGTATATCATATAGATAAAATATTCTTTTAATATCAAAGGGAATTTCAATACTATTTTCTATTGATGTTAAATTCCCAAATCGATTCTCGATTTTAGGCAATTCTATTACCGAACAATCAGATGCTGATATTTTCATCTATATATGATTTTTTATTTCTAATATAGTCATTTTCATTATAATAAGTATTTGAAATTACTAACACTAATGTATTAGTTGCAAAATTTTCCATATGTCTCCAATGACCATTAGGAATATATAAACCTTGATAAGATCTATTTAATGCAAATTTTTGTTCTTTTACCCCATCAAAAACTATGATATCGAGACTTCCAGATAAAGCAACAATCATTTCTTTTTGCTCAATAAATGCATGACCTCCTCTAACTTCTCCACCAGGTACATCATAGATCAAATAAGTTCTTTTGATACTGAAAGGTACATGATTCTCTGACTCTATAACGCTTAAGTTACCCCTTTTATCTAGTATTTTAGGAAGTGAGACTAATTTGGCCTTTTCCATTAGTTTTTAGCTATTTTATTTATGTATTGACCATAACCACTTTTCCCATATTTATCTGCAGCTTTTAATAGTTGTTCTTTATTGATAAAGCCATGTAAGTATGCGATTTCTTCTAAACATGCAATTTTGGTATTATTTCGTTTTTCTATTACTCTAACAAATTCTGTTGCCGCATCCATAGAATCAACAGTTCCTGTGTCTAACCAAGTTACTCCTCTCTCTAAAACTCTAACATGTAACAATCCTTTTTCTAAATACATCTCATTTAATGTAGTTATTTCTTTTTCTCCTCTTTCACTTGGTTTAACTTTTTTTGCTAGTTCAACAACATTATTGTCGTAAAAATATAAACCAGGGATCGCAAAATTTGATTTAGGCTTTAGAGGTTTTTCCTCAACACTAACAACTTTATTGTTACTATCAAATTCAACAATACCATATCTTTGAGGGTCACTAACATTACAAGCAAAAATAGAAGCCCCTTCAATATCAGTTTTCTCTCTTAATATTTTCCCTAAACCATTCCCGTAAAATATATTATCACCTAAAACTAAAGCTACTTTATCTTTACCAATAAAATATTCTCCTATTATAAAAGCTTCAGCTAACCCATTTGGTTCTGGTTGAACTGCATATTCAAATTTACATCCAAGATCAGTTCCGTTACCTAAAAGTTTTTTAAACGATTGGCTATCATGCGGTGTTGTGATAATTAATATCTCTCTAATTCCTGCTAATATTAAAGTAGATAACGGATAATAAATCATAGGTTTATCATAAATAGGCAACAACTGTTTACTAACAGATATTGTTAATGGATAAAGCCTTGTACCCGATCCCCCCGCTAAAATTATTCCTTTCATAAATATTAGTTATATTGTGATTTATAATAATTTTGATATTCTCCTGATGTAACGTTTTTTAGCCATTCTGAGTTATCAAAATACCAATCTATTGTTTTAGCTAAACCTTCTTCAAATGTAACGGTTGGCTTCCATCCTAAATCTCTATTAATTTTAGTTGCATCGATCGCATACCTTAAGTCGTGTCCAGGCCTATCTTTCACATAAGTAATTAACTTTTCAGAAGTTCCTGCTTTACGAGAAAGCTTAGCATCCATTAAATTACAAAGTAATTTAACTAAGTCAATATTTTTCCACTCGTTAAACCCTCCAATATTATAAGTTTGTGTATTGATTCCTTTATGAAATACTAAATCTATGGCAATTGCGTGATCTAACACATATAGCCAATCTCTTGTGTAGTTCCCATCTCCGTATACTGGCAAAGGTTTCTCTTCAATTATGTTATTAATAAATAATGGAATTAATTTTTCAGGAAAATGATTTGGCCCATAATTATTTGAACAATTTGAAATTACATAAGGCAATTTATAAGTTTCTCCATAAGCCCTTACAAAGTGATCAGAACTTGCTTTACTTGCTGAATAAGGTGAATTTGGATCATATGATGTGTTTTCAGTAAACAATCCTGATTTACCTAAACTTCCATAAACTTCGTCAGTACTGACATGGTAAAAGTTTTTCCCAAACCAGTTATTGAACCATAAATTTTTGAATGCATTTAACAAAATTATGGTACCTAAGATATTTGTTTTAGCAAATCCTATAGGATCAGATATTGACCTATCAACATGTGATTCAGCAGCTAAATGAATTACTGCTTCAAATTTATGTTTTTTAAATATTTTATTTACGTAAATTTCGTCAGTTATATCTCCATTTAAAAAGGTGTAATTATTTTTATTTTGAATATCTTTTAGATTCTCTAGATTACCAGCATATGTTAAGCTATCTAAATTGAAAATATTGTAATCTGGGTATTTATTAACAAAGGTCCTTACAACATGAGATCCAATAAATCCAGCACCGCCAGTAATTAATATATTTTTGTTTTTAATCATCTGTTTTATTTGAAATATAGAAAAATCATATTTTATTAAGTATTAGTGCTTTATTATAGTACCTATTCAAAATCTGAATTTAATAAACTTGACAAATTAGAAATTTTATTCGCTTCAATTTCAAAAACTTGTTAAGCTATGCTATTAATATCCATTAATTTTATTTGTTTGTTTTTTAGAAGAAAAAATATTCTTTTTTTTCACGGCTTCGCCTACACTACCCACAGTAATGATTTTTACTAAACATGAGTTTCAATTGATTAACTCAATTGAAACGAAACAGTAGCTCCTAACATTTCTAGTCTAGCGATACAACGCTCTCCTTTAACAGAGATTACCTCAGCCTCTTGATTAAATAAAGGTATTTCCACCAAACTCCCCACTAAAACTTCTTTTTCATCTGACAAACCATAAGTATTTTCTATATATTGTTGCATTGCTATCACCTCATCATTCGATACTGTAGCTCGCACACCATGCACAAACAAATATCTTCTCACTCCAGGCACTTCAAAGACTTGATTTAATTTCTTTTCCTGTAAACACACCAACACCATTGAAGGCAATAAACATATTTCTACTTTTTTCTTTCGATCAGACCATTTCCTAGCTTCTATTTTAGTTGGAGTATACGCCTCTATCTCTAGCGAAGATAAATAATCTAAGACCTTTAGCTCATGTCTAGGTTTTGTATATAAAACAAACCAGTTTTTAGAAATTTTATTTATCATGAATCTTAGTAAATGTATGAAAATTCTGCCATTTCCATGAAGAAAGTAAAGCTTCCTTAATTGATTTAATAGGTTTCCACCCTAAAATATTTTTAATTAAATTTCCGTTGGAATAAATTTTTTCAATATCTCCCTTTCTTCTAGGGCCGATTTCATAATTAACTTTAACACCGTTAACTTGTTCAAATGAAGTTATAACCTCTAAAACGCTTAACCCATTACCAGTTCCTACATTAAAAATGTGTTTACCTTCAGTATCTAACAAATAATCTAAAGCACTAACATGAGCTAATGCTAAATCTTGCACGTGAATATAATCCCTAATACAAGTTCCATCATGAGTATTATAGTCATTACCATT
>Ga0075445_10000478_pt1 | contig 21409 bp, 18 predicted proteins | sample CoawatmetaG02DNA_FD_72350 | JGI IMG/M metagenome (GOLD analysis project Ga0075445, IMG submission 72350) | Marine microbial communities from the West Antarctic Peninsula - Coastal water metaG029-DNA | ecosystem: Environmental > Aquatic > Marine > Coastal | place: Atlantic Ocean: West Antarctic...
TTACGATAGCTATATATTTACTGAACAAAGTTATGGAGGAATTTCTAGATACTTCTATGAATTAATAAAGTCATTTAATAAAAGAAATGATATTAAGGTCTTAGCGCCATTGGTGTTCTCAAACAATCAATATATAACTGATAAGAAGCATGTTAACCATTTAGTTTTTTTTCCAAATAAAAAAATCAAAGGAAAACAAAGATTATTATTTTTAATTAACAGAATTGCATTTTTTTTTGTTTTACAAAAAAAAGATTTTGATATAGTTCATCCTACATACTACGATACATACTACTTAAAACATATTGGTAAAAAAAAATTAGTTCTTACAGTATATGACATGATTCATGAGAAATTTACTCAAGATAATATTTCTGAAAAGAAACGATTATTATGTGAGCGAGCTGATCTAATTATTGCTATTTCTGAAAATACAAAAAAAGACTTAATAGAAGTATTTAATATACTAGAGTCAAAAATAAGAGTAATCCATTTAGCAAGTTCACTTCAAATATCCAAAGAAAATAAGATAAATACAGTGCTGCCTGAAAGCTATATACTTTTTGTTGGGCATAGAGGTCTATACAAAAATTTTAATAGATTTATATCTGCAGTTTCTAAATTAATGAAAAATGATAAAAAACTTCATATAGTCTGTGCCGGTGGAAATAATTTTGAAGATAAAGAAATTTCAATGTTTAGAGAGTTAGATATTGAAAATAGAGTTATTCAATTCAATATGAATGATGATTTACTTTCCTATTTATATAGTAATGCCTTGTTATTTGTATTCCCATCTCTTTATGAGGGTTTTGGTATTCCTCTACTTGAGTCATTTTCTTGTGGATGCCCAGTGGCTTGTAGCAATACCAGCTCATTTCCTGAAGTAGCAATGGATGGAGCAGTTTATTTTGATCCAAAGGATGAAGAATCTATCTATGAGTGTATTAGTGAGGTTTTATATGATGATAGTTTTAAAAAAGCTTTAGTAAAGAATGCTTATAGAAGGTTAGAAAATTTTTCTTGGGAAGAGACTGCGGAGAAAACAAAACAAATTTACGATGAGGTTATGCAATGAAAGTTGCTATTATTATTGGTGTTACAAGTCAGGATGGAATTTACCTATCAAAGCTATTAATTGATAAAGGATATAGGGTAATTGGCACCATCAGAAGTTTTCGATTATTAGATTTAACTAATTTTCACTCTATCGGTGTTAAAAGTAGTGAGATTATAATTGAAGAATTGGATCTAATGGATATGGCTAATGTCATTAGATTTATAAAAAAATTTCAACCCGATGAAATTTATAATCTAGCAGCACAAAGTTCGGTTGACCTATCATTTAAACAATCTATAGGAACCTTTTCTTTTAACACTAATTCAGTTAATAATTTATTGGAGTCGATTAAGCTTGTAAGTCCAGAGGTTAGATTGTATCAGGCTTCAAGTAGTGAGATGTATGGAAGGGTAGAGTCTTTGCCTATTAAGATATCAACACCAATGAGACCAATAAGTCCTTATGCAATATCAAAAATGGCATCATATTTTATGGTTAAAACTTATAGAGAGTCATATAATATTTTTGCCTCAAACGGAGTTCTTTTTAATCATGAATCACCATTTAGAGCTAATAATTTTTTTACAAAAAAAATTATAAATGGTGCGTTTGCAATAAAAGATGGCAAACAAGATTTTTTAGAAGTTGGAAATCTTGAAATTAAAAGGGACTTTGGTTATGCAAAGAATTACACTGAGGCTATGTGGAAATTAATGCAGCAAGATAATCCAATGGATTTAATAATTTGCTCTGGAAAATCTATTTTACTTAGAGATGTTGTTGAGTATGTTTTTGAAAGATTAAATATTGACAAAAGTCTTATTATTGAAAAAAAAGAGCTTTTTAGGCCTAATGAAATTTATGACATATATGGCGATAATTCCGAAGCAAAAAAAATTTTAGGTTGGGAGTATGACTTATCTTTTATTCACGTTTTAGATATACTTATTGATTATGAAATTAATAAAAGGTTATAGACACGATGCAATATTTCTTAATGTTGATTATATTTAAGCTTAATTGGTTTATCTAGAATCTGAAATTATGGCTAATCTTTTTGTATGAATTGATTGGAAGTCCTAATCTGGTAGAGGAATTATTACATTCAAGATATATAAAGATAGATATGAACAGAGGTAACTTGTATTTCAAAACAATTGAGTCACTATGAGCCGACTTTAAAGTTTTATAATTTGTTGAAAGAATGGTGCTTTTTTTGGGAGAAAAAATGAAAATAGTTGATGAAATTAAACCAATTAAAATGGCTGTTATTTTCGATCAGATAATTGCGGCTGGGGGAGGCTATCAACAAGCACTTAATGCCGCTATATTGGTTAATAAAATAAATAAAAAATATTGTGATCCTGTTTTTTTTACGACTTATCGTGAAAATATTACTACTTTGCGTGTTCATAATATAAATGTAATTTTTCTAAATATTCCTAGGTGGAGGCGTCTTTTCTTAAAAATTCGAGGGGCTATTCCTTCCAGACGATTGATAACTGTTATTATTAAGTTAATCGGATTTAATAGTTTTGAAAAGCCCCTTCTTGAAAGAGAAGTTGATCTTGTTTATTTTATTTCACCTTCTATCTGGGCTTTATATTTAGAAAGATTAAACTTTATTACTACTGTTTGGGATCTTTGCCATAGAGATTATCCAGAATTTCCCGAAGTTAGAGCAGACCGTATTTTTGAACAGAGAGAGCAGGGTTATCGACAATCTCTCATAAAATCAACTGCGATATTGACTGACTCAAAACTTGGAAAAGAAAATATTATTTCGCGCTATGGTGTTGATAAGAATCGTGTCCATGTCATGCCATTTAGTGCAGCTACTCATATTGAAAATTTTACAAATAAAAAAATAGATAGATCAATAAATATAAGGGAAAAATATGGGATTGATGATGAATACATTATTTATCCTGCTAAATTTTGGCCTCATAAAAACCATGTTTATATATTGCATGGTTTGAACTTATTGTATAAAAATTATGGAGTGTCTCTAAAAGCAGTTTTTGTTGGTAGCGATGCTCTAGCTGGTACTCTTGACTATGTTAAAAAAACTGCTGAAAAAATTGGAATTTTAGATAATATTTTTTTTCTTGGATATGTTGAAGATGAGGATCTTGCTTATCTATATAAAGAATCAATAGCTTTGGTTATGCCAACCTATTTTGGTCCGACAAATATTCCTCCACTTGAGGCCTTTACTCTTGGTGTTCCAGTTCTATATTCTAATTTAGATGGCCTACGCGAACAAGTTGGAGATGCTGCATTATTGATGGATTTAAATAATCCTGAAAGTATGGCAAGTCATTTAGATAAGCTCATTAATGATGATGATTTAAAAAATAATCTCACTATTAAAGGAAGAGCCCAGCTTAATAAATACGATGATAAATATAGATTAGAAATAATTGAAGGTATTTGTATAGATTTTCAATCTAAGCGTTATTCTTGGGGTAGTTATAAATAGGTAGAGGATCAATAAATATGATAACTAATTTTAATACAAAAATAAATAATCTCTCTGTGCTTAGAGTATGGGGTATTTTTTTTATATACTCAGTTCTTATATCTCTCGTAATTCAGCTTATTATTCTGCCATTCTTAGGACCTGAATATCATGCCGGTGATGGCCAATTAATGGGAGGTGATTGGGGCCTTTATCAGTCTTTAGCTGTTCAAGAGTCTAATAAAATTAATCAATTTGGCTGGAGTGTATGGGTGTTAAAGTCAAAAGATGCAATGGATATGGGAATTATAGGTTTAATTTCAGCAATTTACTCTTTCTTTGGAACTCAGAAGCCATACATCTTGATACCTTTATTTTCAGCATTTCATTCTTTAGGGGCTGTGTGTATTCTGATGATTATTGAAAGGTTAAATCTAACTAGAAGTATTGCTTTTTTTTCAGCTATTCCTTATTTAATTTTTCCTTCATCACTGTTATGGGTGACTCAGATTCTTAAAGATGTGTTTTCACTTAACGGCTCTTTAATGTTTCTTTATGGGGTTATTATTTTATTTGGATTATTAAAGACACACTCATTAAAAGTTCAATTTAAAGAATATTTGAGCTCGTTTACATTTATTTTTCTTGGTTTATCGACAGTATGGTTTGCAAGAGAATATATGGTAAGTATTTTGTTAATATTTACTTTATTTATTTTTTTGATATTTAATATCTTTTTGATAGTATCAATAGTTAAAAGAAAAATTTCTATATTGCCATCCTTAGGGTTAATAATTTTCCAATTTCTTGTAATTTATTTGATTAATATTTTTCCTAATTCAAATATAAATGACATCGAAGTTTTGGGTTTTCCAGCTGTAATTGTTAATTATAATAATTCAAATGCGACAGAGCTTGAGAAAGAGGCATATAAATCTGATTATGAAAATTATGAGGCTGAGATGGAAAAGTCTCAGTCCGAACAAATTTTATATTTAAACCAAACATCTATTCAAGAGGAGTTGATTGAAAAAGACAAATTATCTCAAGTTAATAGTAATAAAAATGATTTACTAAAACAACGCCAGCGATGGGTAGAATCATCTTTTTTACCAAATATTATTGATCTTCAATTTAAGAAGCTTTATTTAAATAGAACTTATTTTCATCAATGGAACTTTACTTCAAATTCTTCAGTTGATTATGATCTTGATATAAATAGTTTTTCTTCTATGATGGAATATTTACCAAGGGCAACCCAAGTTGCTTTTTTTGCACCTTTTCCTACTTCTTGGCTCAGTTCTTATTCAACATCAAAATCTAGCTTAATGCATAAGATTTCTGGCTTAGAGATGCTATTTATATATGTTTTTTTAGCAGGATCAATTTTTGCACTGTATATTTGGAGAAAAAAAATAGAAATATGGGTAATGTTATCTTTCTCTCTATATTTTGGACTAATTTATACATATAGCTTTCCTAATGTTGGGGCTTTAGTAAGATATAGGTATGCTGCAATTATGATATTAGTGGCATTAGGTATTTCAGCCTTTATGTATCTCTACACTTCTAATAGAGATAAAAAATCATGAATAAAAATTTAATTACGTTAGTAGTTGGTGCTCGTCCAAATTTTATGAAGATGGCTCCAATAATAAGAGAATTAGATAAGTTTTCTAATATTTTTAGTTATCGATTAATTAATACTGCCCAGCATAAAGACAAAGAAATGAATGAAGTTTTTTTTAGTGAGCTTGGTATCCCTTCCCCTAATGTTTATATAAAGCCAATTGATGGGTCGCCATTAAAAAAAATTGCTAGAATTATGGAAGGCTTTGAAAAAGAATGCGTTGAAAATAGGCCAGATCTCATCTTAGTTGTAGGAGATGTTAATTCTACTCTTGCTTGTGCAATTGTTGCTAAAAAGCTTAATATAAAACTTGGTCATGTAGAAGCTGGATTAAGGAGTCGTGATCGTGATATGCCAGAAGAAATTAATAGAATTATTACTGATTCTATTTCTGATTTATTTTTTATTACTGAGCCTGAAGGTGTTGATAATTTATTAACTGAGGGGCATGATGTTAATAGCATTTATTATGTTGGTAACGTTATGATTGATAATCTTATATATCAAAAAAATAAATTAGATAATTATGATACGTCAATATTTGAAAGTAATAAGCTAAAAAATTCCTTAAAGCGTTATGCAGTTCTTACCTTGCATAGACCTTCAAATGTTGATAATTTAGAAGAATTAACTAAAATTAGTAAAACAATTAATAAAATCTCAACAACTTTACCTATAATTTTCCCAGTCCATCCACGTACTTCATATAATTTAAAAAAATTCAATATTAAATTTAGCCCAAATGTTTATTTACTCTCGGCACTACCATATATGGAGTTTTTGAATATTTGGAAAGATTCAGTTTTAGTTTTAACAGACAGTGGTGGTCTTCAAGAAGAAACGACTGCACTTGGTGTACCTTGTGTAACATTGCGAAATAATACTGAGCGACCAATTACTATAGAATTAGGTACTAACAACCTGGCAGGGTTAAATCAAAAAAATATTTTAAAAATTGTTTCTAAAATCCTTAATGAAAGTAAAAAAAATACAACTATCCCTCAGTATTGGGATGGAAAAGCAGCAAGTCGGATTCTTAAAGTTTTAAAAAATCTACAATAGAATGTTTGTTATTGTAATTTATAAATAACCTCCTAATAAAATTGATTAGAAAATTAACTAAATTATTAACTAAATTATTAACTAAAAGAGATAAGCTTCTTCTATTAATGCTGTTTCTTTTTTCTATTTTTATTTCTTTAATTGAAACAATTGGTATATCTGTAATTATGCCTTTTATTGCTGTTGTTAGCGACTTCAATTTAATTCAATCTAACCAATATTATAGTAGTATTTATAGTTTTTTTAATCTTAAAAGTGATGTTGAATTTGCATTATTTTTTGGTGGTTTTTTAATATTTTTCTATATTTTTAGAGCTGTAATAAACTTAATTTATTACAATTCAGTTAACCAATATACTTATGGCCGATATTATCAACTGACTCATCGTCTTTTTACAAATTTCATGGGTATGAAATACCAAGATTTCGAAGAGAAAAATACATCATCATTAACAAAATCCATAATTAATGAAGCAGAAAATGTGTCAACGATAATTAGATCTTCTCTTCATATTATGACTGAATTTGTTGTGTTTGTATTTATTTATGGAGTGATGCTTTATGTAAATTACAAGCTTACTATTCTAGTGACACTAGTACTTATGATAAATGGAATCTTAATGCTCAATACAATTTCAAAATCTCTTAAAAAATTAGGCGTGCTAAGATCAAACTATCAGCAGGAGTTTTATGAAATCATTAAAAAAAGTTTTAATAACTTTAAATTAATTAAATTACATGTCCAAGATAATAAGGTACTAAATCAGTTTTCAACTTCTAGTTACGCTTATTCACAAGCTATAAAAATAAATACAACTTATGGCCATATTCCCAGACTCTTTCTGGAGGCAGTTGGTTTTAGTATTATAGTTTTCGTAATTTCTTATATTGTTTGGTTGAATGACGATAGTATCGCTGAGTATCTTCCAGTTATAAGCTTATTTGTGATTGCATTGTATCGTCTCATGCCTTCATTAAATCGTATCGTAGAAAATTATAATATAATTTTATTTAATCATAGGGCTTTAGAAATTGTTGACATGGATTTGTCTTATGAAAAAGAAAAACTTGGGGATAAGAAGGTTAATCTTCTTAATGGTATTTCTCTTAAGAATTTGGAATTTGAATATGAGATAGATAAATCTGTACTAAGTAATGTTAATTTAATAATTCCGAAGGGATCAAATATAGGTTTTATTGGTGAAAGTGGAAGTGGAAAGAGTACTCTGATAGATATTATAATGGGTCTTCATAAGCCAAAACAGGGGCAACTAATATCAGATAATACAATAATTGATGAATCTAATATGAAATCTTGGCGCTCTAAAATTGGCTACATTCCTCAATCTATCTATTTATTTGACGGGACTGTAGCTGAAAATGTTATTTTTGGCCTGGAATATGATGAAGCTAAATTAATTAAGGTATTGAAGCAGGCTCAAATATTTGATTTTTTACAATCAAAAAATAGTATCAAAACTTTAGTAGGTGATGGAGGAGTTTTACTCAGTGGCGGTCAGAACCAAAGAATTGCTATAGCAAGAGCCCTTTATACAGATCCAGAGATTCTAGTTCTTGATGAGGCAACAAGCTCTCTAGATGAAGAGACCGAAAGGGAGATTATGAACGAAATTTATTCAAATATTGGTGATAAAACGTTGATTATTGTAGCTCATAGATTATCTACAACTGACAGATGTGATAAGATCTTTTTAGTGAAGAATGGAAATATATATGAACAAAAATAATAATTTTTCCAATGAGAAATATGATGTGCATGAGAAAATTTATTCAGCTGACGAAGTTCAGGATCTTCTTCATCCAAACATAGAAGACGCTCTAAAGGCTAATAATCGAGTGACAGCTGTTTTAAATATCTTTGACCTTAACTTTACCTCTCTTTTAGATATTGGCTCTCATACTGGTAATTTTCTAGAGCTCATGAGCCAATTAAACCCAAGTGCAGATAAATTGTATGGTTTAGATGCGAATGATCACTCAATAAAAATTTGTAAAGATTTTATTGAAGGTGATGTTATAAAGTTTTTTAAGCAATCTGGCGTTGATTTTCCTTTTGATGATAATAGTTTTGAAATTGTAACTTTTTTTGAAGTCTTGGAACATGTAAGAGATTTAGATTGTTTCTTAAAAGAAGTGAAAAGGGTCCTTAAAGACAAAGGTGAAATATACCTAAGCGTTCCAAATGCAACATGGTGGAGAAATGTAGTTAAAGATATTATTATGAATAAAAATGAATACGCGTTAAAATGGAAGAGTGGCCAAAATTCACGCCAGATCAAAGAGATCATGTCAACAACTTCAATTTTATACATCTGTATAGAATATTACATCTAAATGGCTTTAAATTAGAACAATTTGAATATTTTGATCAGTCTAATAATGTTATTTTTAAATTACCATACGTAAAAAACTTAAGTTCAACAATAATAATGAAATTAAATTTAATTTAAGTTTTTAATTAATAGAGTAAGGAGCTCTTTAGTTCAATATATATTTAAAAAAAATGAATAATGATAGTTTTCAAATTCTGCAACCACAAAAAATAAAGATTGCTTCAATAACACCTTTTTGGAGGCTTAAAGATTATTTTACAATTATTTTTAATACCTTTTTTAAAAATAGCCGTTTATTAAAGAATGACATTATTGAGAGCATAGTAGATATTCATAATATCGATTTCAAGTATAGTTATTTTGTTGATTCTGGGAAAAGTGCAATATATTTTAGTTTGAAAGCATTAAACCTAAATAAGGGCGATAAAGTAATTATTCCTTCATTTACTTGCAGAGCAGTATTGTTTGCTCTATTAGAGGCTAAAGTTGAGCCAATATTCGCAGACATTGATGAAGATTATAATTTAAACCTTGAGACTCTTGTCTCTATTGATGATTTAGACGATATTAAGGCAATTATCCTTCCAAATATGTATGGCAAAATTAATTGTAATTATCATTTAATAAAAAAATTGAAAAGAAAAGGTATTATTATTATTGAAGATAATGCAACTTCATTTGGTAGTGCTTATGACTCTGAAATTCTCTCCGATGCTATGATTTATAGTTTCAATATGGGAAAAATGATTAATGGATCTGGAGGAGGTATTGTTTTTCTTAGAAGCGCGGCAAATTCAAAGTTATTGAGTCAAATTAAAGATCAAAAAAAAATAGAAGTGATCATCCGTTTTATTAAAGACTTAATTGTTCTTAGGTATAGAAAAAAATCATCATATTTCATCAGTCTACTTAGAAAGAAAGTGATAAATAAATCGTCACTTGATGATTTTTACTCTCTAAAAGATATGGAATATCAAGTAACTCAAAAATATTTTAATTGTAAAAAAATATCTAAGCTAAGTTTGCTCTTAGTTAGCTCTCAACTCAAAGATTTTAGAAAAATTAAACAGCTTTATGCTAATTTACTGGATACATATAATGCAAATCTAGGATTATCAAGTCGCTTCAGCAAGAATGAAGTGCCTAGCTATTTTTTACTAGAAATAGATGAAAAAACGAATAGGTACTCTTTAGGTGATTATTTATCAAATCAAGGTATTGAGTGTTCCTGGAGTTATTATCCTATCCATAAAATAAAAATTTATAAGGATATTAAACGGATTGACAATTTAGCAATTACTAATAAAAAATGGAGTAATTTTTTATATTTACCATTTAATTTATTTGTTACTGAAAGTGATGTTGAATTTGTCTGTAAGTGCTATAAAGAATTTATGAAAAAGCATGAAAAATAAAAATAAAGAGATTTTTACAACTCACCATAGTGGAAAGAACTTACAACACCTCTCTAAAAGTTCATATGATAAAAATTTTATTGATATGAAGGCTGCTTTATTGAGAAAATATACTGCTTCTAATGAGTTAAATATTTTAGACTTATGTTGTGGAACTGGAGAGTACTCTAGATATATAGATACACTGAAAAACTCATACTTTGGGGTTGATTTTGCCTTAAATATGTTGGCTGAGTTTAAGGATGGACCATTGTTTAATGAAGCGTTGTGCTTGTCTAATTCGGATGCCAATAAGCTTCCGTTCGTTGATAATAAGATTGATGTTTGTTTTTCTTTTTCGTCCTTGTACTATTTTGATAATGTTGCTTTAGTATTAAGAGAGATTAATAGGGTCTTATCAGATGATGGAATTGCAGTTTTAGAGTTTGCGACTAAAAATAATATTAACGCACATGTAAGCAATTATTGGGCTGTAAACTCCAACTGGGGTTTTCCATACTTTATATCTTATGATGCTTTGATTGGCGTTATTAGGAAGACAGGATTTAAGATCATCGAAGAAAGAAACTTTGAATTATTTCCTGTTTTGAGAGGGCCATGGTGGAGTATTTGTATTGCAAATAGTTTTTTAAAACCCTTGTTAAAAATCAAAATTAAAGGGAAGACCTTAGATGAATATATTTCAAGTAAAAGATTATTAAAAAGATATGCTTTTAAACATTTTATTGTCTTATCTAAAAAAATATGATAATAAAAATTATGATTAGTTATATAAACGAATCTATCATAGAATATTATTATGAATAATATTTCTTATGCTGAATATGATCAGCTAGACCATGAAAATACAATCCTTCTTGAAAACTTTTTAAAAGAAAACAATTTTGAATTAAATACTTTATTTCTCTCACCATCATGGATTTATAAAACTATAAATCAATATGATGTTGCTTTTAGATTGATATTTTTTTTTCAAGATGACAATGTTATAGGCGTTCACTTGAGGTTTAATGAGTTTAGGGGTCATATTAGGATATCAAATTATAATTTCGTTATTCGAAGTTTCATAACTCCCATATTAAAAAAGTTTTTTTCATATACAATCTGGAAATATCCATTACTACTTAAAAATAACCTTACAAACGATGCTTTAGAATATGTAAATGATTGCTTTGAGTTAATTATTAAGAATATTGAGCATGTAACACTCTCACCAATAAATGATAAGCGTATTAATAAATTTAATCATAAATATGTATCAAAATGGGCGACGTATATTTTAGATTTAAGATCTAAAGAATATAGCGACGTACTTTCGAGTTATAGCAAATCTCTTAAAAAATCTATTAGAAAATATAGAAATAATAAAGATATAAACTGTGAAAAGCTTAATTTTTGCAACAAAGAAGAAGTTGATTTTTTTATTAACTGGGTAAAGATTGCTCAAAAAACTACTGGAAAAAAAATCAAACATGATACTAAAGCCCTTGTTAAATTTAGAAACGAATTAGTTGAAAATGGCTTCGTGTATGAAATTTTCATTGCAAAATTAAAGAATAAAGATATTTTAGGTTCTTTAGTTATTTATGGCGATGATAACTTTGTTAATGAGGCTGAGGCAAATGCATCTATAGTTGCAAAAGAAATGAAAGTCATGGTGCATGATCTTCTTCGTGATGATGTAGTCATGCACTGTCTTGATTGTGGTATTGGTTTTTATGATTTATCAGGTTTTAACCCAAAAGAAAGTATAAGTAATAAAGAGCAAGGGATAAGATTTGGTAAGTCAAAGTTTAGAGGGAATGAAGTCCAATATCCAATTTTAAATTGGTAAAATTTTGATTACATCTCCATATCAATTATATTTATTATGAAACATATTATTAATAGAAAAATCCGTATAGCTGTTATAGGTTGTGGGAGAATTTCTTTGAGTCATTTTGAATCAATTGAAAAACATAAAGATAAAATTGAATTGGTATCAGTTTGTGATACAAATAAAGATCTATTATCAATCCATGTAAAAAAGTATAGGGTTAAAGGATATCTTAATTTAATTGAAATGGTTGAAAAAGAGAGTCTCGATTTAGTAGCAATTTGCACCCCACATGGAATTCATGCACATCAAACTGAGATATGTGCAAAATATGGTATCAATGTCATGACAGAGAAGCCTATGGCTACTAGTTGGCATGATGCTCTTAATATGGTTAAAAAATGTAGCGAATTTGGAGTTAAATTATTTGTTGTTAAGCAGAATCGAAAAAACCCAACCTTACAGTTGCTTAAACGCGCAATAGAGGAAAATCGGTTCGGAAAAATTCACATGGTTCATATTAATGTTTTTTGGACACGCCCTCAAAGTTATTATGATCAGGATGAATGGCGAGGTACTTGGGAATTTGATGGAGGGGCATTCATGAACCAGGCAAGTCATTATGTTGATTTATTGACTTGGTTAATTGGACCTGTTGATAAAGTTCAAGCCATGATGAGCACTAATTTGAATATTGAAGTAGAGGACACAGGTGTTATAAATATTAAGTGGCGTAATGGAACATTAGGTTCTATGAGTGTTACTATGCTTACCTATCCAAAAAATCTTGAGGGCAGTATTACAATTTTAGGAGAGAGAGGGTCAGTTCGTATTGGTGGAGTTGCAGTAAATGAGATACAGCATTGGGAGTTTGATGAGCCTAAAGATTATGATAGTCAGATTAATAATATTAGCTATCAAACATCCTCAATTTATGGGTTTGGCCATCCTTTATATTATAATAATGTTATTGAAGTTTTACAGGGAAAAAGCTACCCAGAAACGGATGGAAGAGAGGGCTTAAAATCTTTAGAAGTAATTATTGCGGCTTACCTTTCTGCGAGAAGTGGAAATATAGTGTCTCTTCCTTTAGATTATTAATATAAATTATGACTATTGGAATTTTTGGTTATGATTTTAGTCATTATAAAACTACAGAAATAGTAAAAAATACTTTTATGAATGGACATAAAATTGGGGCAGTTTTTCTAGCTCCAAAAATTAATTATTCAAATAATGGTGATGTATTAAATATTGATAATTCTGAGTTAAATAAGGAAATAAGAGTCTTTTGTAAAAATAAATCAATTCAGGTTTTTCAAACCAATCATTCTAATGATGAATTGATTGGTGCATTAGTTTTGCAAAATAATATAGATATAGGTTTAATTGGAGGAGCAAGACTCATTCCTGAAAAAGTTATTAATTTATTTGAAAAAGGAATTATTAATTATCATCCTGGCAAGGTTCCAGAAACAAGTGGTCTTGATTCTTTTTATAGATCAATTCAGAGCAAGATTCCTTTATTTGTTACAGCCCATCTAATTGATAAAAGGGTAGATGCAGGTTTATTTATATTAGAAAGTCGTGTAAAAATTTTTTTAGATGATACTCCAGAGGCTATAAAAAAAAGAATTATATTGAAGCAAGTAAAATTAAATCATCAAGTTTTAAATGGAATAAAAGAAAAATCTTTTAATCTTGAGAGCATAGTTAGACCAAAAAAAAATGAAAAATTGAGATTGGAAGAAAAAGAAAAAATTATGAAAGGATTTGAAAATTGGAAGCATCACGTTTATGACTATTAATAATTAATATGGATTTTGCTAATCTAAAAATTCAATATCAAAAGTATCAAATTGATATTGATAAAAGGATAAAAATGGTTCTTAATGACTCTAAATATATTATGGGTCCTGAAATTAATGAACTTGAAAGTGCTTTAGAGTCTTTTACTGACTCTAGGTATGCTATATCATGTTCTTCAGGAACAGATGCGCTTACTCTTTCCTTGATGACGATGGATATTAAGCCAGGTGATGAAATTATTACTACTCCATTTTCTTTTATTTCTACCGCAGAAACTATTGCATTAATGAAAGCTGTGCCTGTATTTGTTGATATTGAGCCAGATACTTTCAACATTGATGCTGGAAAGATTGAGGCAGCAATAACTAAGAAAACGAGAATAATAATGCCAGTAAGTTTGTTTGGTCAACCTGCACAAATGAATACTATTCAAGCTATTGCTGATAACTATAATTTAAAAGTTATTATTGATGGTGCGCAAAGTTTTGGTTCACTTTATCATGGCAAAATGGATAGTAGTTTAGGTGATATTTCTACTACAAGTTTTTTTCCTGCAAAGCCATTTGGATGTTATGGAGATGGTGGCGCTATTTTTACCAATAACGAAGAGTATGCAAAAAAATTGAAAATGCTTAGAATTCATGGTCAAAATAAACGCTATGAACATAAACATATTGGTATAGGTGGTCGTTTAGACACCATACAAGCAGCAATACTGTTGGCTAAGCTTCCTTATTTTAAAGAAGAGCTATCTGAACGGCAAAAAGTTGCTGATCATTATTCAAATGCTCTGCACAACTATTTTCAGGTACCGGTCATAAAAACAGGAAGAATTAGTACATGGGCGCAATATACTATTAGGATTAACAATAGGGGGGTTGCTCTTCAAAAACTTAAAGAAAATGGAATTCCTTCAGCAATATATTATCCTACACCACTTCATCTTCAAGAATGTTTTAAATATTTGAATTATAAGAAAGGTGACTTTGAAATTGCGGAAACTGCCTCTAAAGAAGTCTTAAGCCTTCCAATAAACGCTTTTATGAAAGAAGACTTAGATGAAATTCTAGAAAATTTAATAAAACTTGCCTAATGAAAATATTAATCTTCCCAAATGACCCTCTAATTGCCTATTTAAAAAAAGGGGAATTAAAGGCGAGATATTTCAATCCAAATAATATATTTGATGAGGTTCATTTTATTACTTTTACAAATAATGAGTGTGATATCGAAGATGTGCAAAAAACTATTGGCAAAGCTAAAGGATATATTTATAGGCTTCCACCCCTTTCCATATTAGATATGTTCTACCCTAAGAGAAGACTTAGCGATGTACTGGAAGCAGTAGGTAATATTAAAGTTAACATTGTTAGATCTTATAATCCTGTATTTCAAGGTTTTTTTGCGGGAATAGTAGCAAAGCGTCTTAAGGTTCCTCTTTTAATTTCACTTCATTCAAATTTTGATTTTGATGTGAGATATTTATATAGAATTAATAAAGATATAAGATATTTTAAATACTTACTAAGTAAGTACACAGTTGAGCCAAAAGCTTTAAAAATGGCGACTCATATTCTTGGAGCTTATAAATGGGCAGGCAAATATGCAACTGATAATGGTTATGATAAAAGCAAGATATCAATTATTTACAATAGAGTGTATCTTGATAAATTTAAGCCTAGTTTAAATAAAAAAAATTCAAAAAATATTCGCATTATTTCAGTGGCTAATTTACTTAAGATAAAGGGACAGAGAGTTTTAGTTGACGCTATGGCAAGTATTAAAAAAAATATCTCTTTAACTATTGTTGGTGACGGTGAAGACTATGAATTATTAGTGACTAAAGTTAAAAATTTAAAGCTAGAAAAAAGAGTTACATTCATTAAATCTATTCCGAATGAAGATCTTGCAGAGCTTTATAGAGAGCATGATATTTTTGCATTACCTATTCAATATGGGGGTGTTGGTATACCTATTCTGGAGGCAACTGCTAGTGGACTCCCTTTAGTAATGCCAAAACCTAAATATAATAATATGCCAGAAGTTGAAATAGTTGGAGAATATGCTGAAATGGTTGAAAATACTCCAGAAGGCTTTGCAAATGGAATAAATAAAGTTGCTAATAGCTATGAATTAAGGGAAAAAATGAGTATAAAGGGCCTAGATATTATTGCTAACTATAGTGGTGAAATAATGGAAAGAAAGGAATCAAAACTTTACCATAAATTAGTGGATGATTATGAAATTAGCTGATGCGCTTTCAAATCCTTTCTATTCTTCAAGTTTTGTTTTAGGCAATATAACTCCAAGATTCTTTAGAAAGAGATATATTAATCAGTCTAAAAAATTTGGGGTTGATGGAAAGTATTTCATTCTATCTTTTGATTGCGATACTGAGAAAGATATTGAGGTTGTAGGTGAGGTTCATCAGAGGCTTGCTAAATTAAATATAATCCCATCCTATGCAGTCCCAGGTGAGCTGCTTAAGAAAGGTGCTTCTGAATATAGTATGCTAAAAAATAAAGGTGCAGAATTTATTAATCATGGCTATCTCTCACACACATCATATATTCCATCCACTAAGTCATACATCAGCACTTTATTTTATGATAAGTTGACTAATAGTGATGTTGAGATGGATATTTTAAATGGCCATAATAATTTTTTTGATATTTTTGGTGAATATCCCTTAGGTTTTAGGACACCACATTTTGGTACTTACCAAAAATCAGGGCAGCTTAATTTTTTGTACGATGTTTTAAAAAAATTGAATTATTCTTTTTCAAGTTCAACGACACCAGTAACTGCTATGTGGAATGGGGCAATTAAAAAAACATCACAAGGTATACTTGAACTTCCAGTGAGTGGATGCTATGACTATCCTGCTAGAATATTAGATTCTTGGGGGTTTAGATTTTCTCCAACACGCAAATTAAATGAAAATGATTATTTATTGCAATTTAAGAAAATGATGGATTTCTTTGAAGATCCTAACGTAAATGGTATTTTTAATATATATGCAGATCCATCCCAAGTATATGACTGGAATATGTTTTTTGATTGTATCAGTATGACAAATAATTTAACTAATATTTCCTTTTCTGAATTAATTAAAAAATATGATAATGTCTAGAGTTTTAATAACTGGTGGAGCAGGTTTCATAGGAACTAATATTGCTAATAAGTTAATTAATGATGGTCATGAGGTTATTATTATTGATGATCTTTCATCAGGTTATAGAGACTCAGTTAATAAAAAGGCAAATTTTATAGAGGGAAGTATAGTCGATGATAAAGCGTTAGCGGAGTGCTTTAATTATAAACCAGACTATGTAGTTCATTTGGCAGCATTATTTGCTAACCAAAACTCTATTGATCACCCTTGCGATGATTTAAATGTAAACGGCTTGGGAACTTTAAAAATTTTAGAATATAGTAAAAATTATAATGTTAAAAAAGTAGTATATTCTTCGTCTTCTTGCGTATATGGTAATAAACAGATTATGAGGGAGGATGATGAGGATTTTCTTCCAGATACACCTTATGCTATAACTAAGTTATTAGGGGAGCGTTATGCTAAATTTTGGTCCACTCATCATGGTCTTGATATTGCTATAGTAAGGTTATTTAATGTTTATGGTCCAGGCGATTACCCAGGTATGTATAGAAGTGTAGTGCCAAACTTTATCAAACTTGCAATAAATGGAGAGCCACTAACAATTACAGGCAGTGGTTATGAAACCCGAGATTTTTGTTATGTTGATGATACTGTTGATGGCATTTGTAAAACTTTATTTAACAAGACAAAGCCATGTGATATATTTAACATAGCTACTGGAACTAGTTCTTCAGTTCTTGAAATTGCAAATTATATTAATTCATATTGCAATAATGCCACAAAGATTGAATTTAAGGACCGTCGAGGTTGGGATGAAGTTCAAAACCGTCAAGCAGATATAAATAAAATAAGTTCTTTATTGGGTTATAAGTCCGAAATAAAAATTACTGATGGCCTTAAAAGGACTTGTGACTGGCTAATTAATCTTAATAGTTAGTCTTATGGTTACTGGTAAGACTAAAAATAAAAGAGTATTGTTGTTAACTTATGCTTTTCCTCCATTACAGTCCTCTGAATCCTTTCTCAGTGTTAAAGCGTTTGCAAAAATTAACTCCTATGATATTGATATTCTTACTATCGATTCAAGTGAAATTGGATATGATATGGATTATTCCCTTGAGAATTATGTGAATGAAAATTTTCATAATATATATAAAGCAAAAACACCAAAATGGATACAAAAAAAAGTTTTTAGGTTTTTACGATATGTGCCGGGGTTTCCTGATAGATTTAGATTTTTTAATAACGTAATTTATAAAAAGGCAATGGAGATTGACATTGCAAACTATGATTTAATTATATCGTGGTCAACTTGGCACTCAATTCATTTAGTTGCCTTAAAGATAAAGAAAAATTTTAATTCAATTCCATGGATTGTTCATCTAAGTGATCCTTGGGCAGACAACCCATTTCTTACTAAAATTTGGGGCTATAAAGCATCTCAATATTTTTTAGAAAAAAAGGTTTTAAAGCTAGCAGATGCAGTTAATTTTACTACAAATAAATCTAGAATTTTGGTAATGAAAAAATACCCAGAGTTTTGGATTAACAAAACATATGTAACATCTCACTCTTATGATAAGTCCCTTTATCAAAAAAAAATTGGTCTAGAGCCTGTTAGAGATAAATTAATAATTAATTATTTAGGAAATTTTTATGGCCCTCGAAATCCAATTAGTCTTGTTAAAGCTTTAAGAGGAATTCATGCTAAAGATAGTAATTTTTTAAAAGGTGTTGTTTTTAGATTTGTTGGTAAATGGATTGGCAATGAAAATTGGCGGTCAATTCTATATGGTCTTCCAGATGATTTAATTGAAATTATTAGTCCAATTTCATATACTGACTCTCTTGTTGAGATGTCTAATTCAGACTTATTATTAATATTAGATGCTCCTTTTACAACTAGTGTTTTTTTCCCTAGTAAGTTAGTTGATTATATTGGGGCCCATAAACCAATATTTGCAATAACACCTAAAGGTAGTTGTCATGATATTTTGCAAGCGATTGGAGGACTGCATGCTTCACCTGATAGTATTTCTTCAATATCCTCTGGTGTTGAGGAGGCGATTAATAAGTTGAGAGAAGGTAGTCTTATTTCACCGTCATTTGGAGCGTCTAAAAAGTACTCCAATGATTATGTTGCAAAGCAGTTTGAAATATTATTTCATCAAACAATACATAACTTGTGATAATTTAAATGTGTTTGCATACACTCGAGTAATAGGACCAACCATTTTTATTCATTTCTCTTCAATAATAATTGCTCTTCTATATATTAAAGAAATTCATACTTTTATGTATACTTCTTATGAATAATATTTGCCTGGGGCTAATGTAACAAAATGCATCAAAATAACTATATTAAATTAATAAAAGGACTTTTAAAAAATGGGTATGAGTTTTCTTCATTTGAGGATTATGGTATTAATTTAGCTAAAAATAAGCAGTTTGTTTTAATGAGGCATGATATTGATATGTCAGTTGAAATGGCTTTAAAAATAGCAAAAATAGAATATGAATTAGGCGTTACTTCAACATATTTTTTTATGATAAGAAATGATTTCTATAATATTTTTTCTAAGTCAGGAACTTTATTAGTGAATGAAATTCTAAGTTTGGGTCATCATCTTGGAATTCATTTTGATTGTGATGCTTATGGAGATAATCTTACCGAAGATGAGATTAATACTGAGTGTTTGAAAGAAGTAAGAATGCTTAAAAAATGGTTTAACAAAAATGTAGATGCTGTTAGTTTTCATAAACCCTCTGAGTTAGTCTTAGAGGGTAGTGAGTCTCTCACTACTCCCTTTATTCATACTTATATGAAATCATTGATGAAAGATATTCATTATGTCTCAGATTCTAGAGGAGAGTGGAAATATGATCATCCTTTTCAACAAGATGCGTTTAAGACTAAAAAACCGATTCAAATTCTAACACACCCAATTTGGTGGGGCATCTCTTCAACTACCCCATATAATAAGCTTTTAAACTTTATTGATGAAAAAAAAATAGATATTAGTTACAATCTTGCAAGAAATTGTGAAGTTTTTAATGTTGAGCCTCAGCAAAAATAAAAAAAGACTAATGTATTTATTAAATGATCTTGTTTGAAATATTATGATTATTGCAATTACAGGTGGTAGAGGCTTTATAGGAAATTTTCTTGTAAAAAAACACTTGAGTAAAGGCCATCAAGTTCGAATATTATCACGAAAAGTCTTACCGCAAAATAACAAATATGACACATTTATAGGAGATTTGACTAATCCAAAGGTTGATTTATCTAGTTTTTTAGATGATGTCGATATTCTTTATCATTGTGCTGGTGAAGTAATTAATGAGTCATTGATGAAGGAGCTTCATGTCAATGGTACAAAAAGATTGATATCTCATGCTAAAGGAAGAGTGAAAAGATGGGTCCAACTTAGCAGTGTTGGTTCGTATGGAACATGTAGAAGTGGAGTAGTAACTGAAGAATCCTTAGAACAGCCAAATGGTGTTTATGAAACTTCAAAAACCATCTCTGACAATCTTGTTAAAGATAGTGAAATTCCTTACGCTATTCTCCGTCCTTCTAATGTTTTTGCGGAAGAGATGCCCAATCAATCCTTGAATAGTATGTTTTCAATGATTGAACAAGGCTTGTTTTTTTATATAGGAAGGAAAGGGGCGACTTTAAATTATATTTATATAGATGACGTTGTTAATGCGTTAATTGCTTGTGGAGAAAGTAAATATGCTATTGGAGAAGTTTTTAATATTTCTCAAACAATAACAATAGAAAAAATGATCAGTGCAATTATGGAAGAACTTGATTTAGAAAGAAAGTTTTTAAGATTTCCAGAGTGGCTTATCAGAATAATAGTATTTGTATTTAGAGCTATTCCTAAATTTCCTCTGACATTGGGCAGAATTGATGCTTTAACAGGCAAGTGTATTTATAATTCAAATAAAATACAGAAGTTACTGGGCTTTGAATTTAAGGCATCATTAGAGGAGAATTTCAAATTATTGATAAAAGAAAAATAGCATTTATTGTTACTACACCAATGGCTATAAGGGTTTTTCTTTCTCATCAGGTTAATTCTTTGTGTAGTTTATATAGTGTTTCAATTATCACTAATATGAGAGGTAAGGAGAATTTTCTTGATAATGTTTCTGCTAAAGTTAAAATTATTGATCTTCCAATAAAGAGAAATATTAATCTTATTTATGACTTTTATGTATTATTTTTACTAATACTACTCCTACATAAAAACAAATTCTCTTTGGTTCACTCTATTTCTCCAAAGGCTGGTTTATTATGCGCTATTTCGGCCTTCATTGTTGGGGTGCCTAATCGTATACATACTTTTACAGGGCAGGTTTGGGTTACTAAAAAAGGGGTCAGGAGATGGTTTCTAAAATTATTAGATAAATTAATTATTAAACTTAATACTCTTACTCTAGTAGATAGCCTATCTCAGAAAGAATTTCTGGTTCAAGAAAATCTAATTAGTGAAGAAAATGGATTAGTTTTAGGTAGGGGATCTCTCAGTGGTGTCGATTTACAGAGATTTAAGCCCTCAATAATTGAGAGAGATTCATTACGTAAAAAATTAAATATTTCTAGTAATGATGTAGTTTTTTTATTTGTTGGAAGAATAAAAAAAGATAAGGGAATATTTGAACTTGTTAGAGC
>Ga0075445_10000479_pt1 | contig 21402 bp, 21 predicted proteins | sample CoawatmetaG02DNA_FD_72350 | JGI IMG/M metagenome (GOLD analysis project Ga0075445, IMG submission 72350) | Marine microbial communities from the West Antarctic Peninsula - Coastal water metaG029-DNA | ecosystem: Environmental > Aquatic > Marine > Coastal | place: Atlantic Ocean: West Antarctic...
GAAGGATTTTTTGAGTTGAATTTAATTAAAAAAATTAAAAAAAAGGATTTACCATTAAAAAATACATACATTGAATTTTATAATTTTTTTAATTCAAATAATGTAAAATTATCTACAAATCTTGCAGATGCAATAGAGGCAATAGATATTTTTAAGAGATATGTTTATGAAAAGTAATTTAAATAGAAATGATAACCTAATGAAACGATTTGATGAAAAAGAACTTGAAGCTGTAACGCAAATAATTGAAAATGGGGATTATCTGTCCGGATTTACGACTACTTTTAGAGGAGGTGAGCAAGTTCAGAAATTTGAAAAAGATTTTGCACGATTTATTGGAGTAAAACATGCAATTTCTGTAAACTCTGGAACGGCTGCATTGTTTATTTCTTTTAAAGCTATTATGGCATATAGTCTACGTCAAAATAAGAAAAAATTTCAAAATCCTACTGTTCATTTACCTGCTTGTACATTTACTGCAGATCCTAGTGCAGCTCTTATGGCTGGTGGTAAAATTGTTTTTGAAGATATAGATAAAAAAACATTCTGCATGATACCACCAAAATCTAATTCTATGATTTCCGTACCCACATATTTGCTAGGAAATGCTAATGGTTCAGATAATTTTAAAAAAACAGATTTTTTAATTGAAGATTGTTGTCAAGCTTTAGGTACTGAAATAAATGGAAAAAAAGTTGGTAGTTTTGGAGATTTAAGTATTTTTAGTTTTCAAGAAACTAAACACATTACTACGTTAGGGGAAGGGGGAATGATATGTTCAAACAATGATGAATTAATAGACATTGTTGCAGGTATACGAAATCATGCTGAATTTTACTCTGAAAAAGAATTTCTTGGAGGAAATTTTCGTATGACAGAAATACAAGCTGCTTTTGGAATAGTTCAACTTAAAAAAATTAAAAAAATTTTAAAATTATTTCGAAGTAATGCAGAATTTGTGATTAAAAATCTACCCTCAGGAATTTCTCCACCTTATACACCTTCAAATGTGAATAATTCATTTTTAGTAATTGGGTGTTTATACAATGAAAAAGAAATTGGAACTAGCAGAGGAAAGTTTTTAGAAAAATTAACAAAAAACAGAAGCCACATATTAAAAAAAGATAAAAAATCAGACATTAAAGGAATTAATATGAAATCTGGAAAATTAATTTCTACAGGATACAGTTCTCCATTATATGAAATTCCAATGTATAAAAAATTTAAACCTAAAAATGGTTGTCCCAATGCAAAATCTTTTACTGAAACTTCATTATGGATGGATATTCATAAGTTCAGAGAGCGTGATGAAATTAAAGAAGAACTTGAAATATTAACTAAGACTATTAATCAATTTTAAAAATGAGTGTCATAGCCATAATACCAGCTAGATCTGGTTCTAAATCAGTTCCAAATAAAAATATCCGCGTATTAGGAGATATTCCACTTTTAGGCTGGGTAGTAAAAGCAGCATCAAAATCCAATTTAATCGATAAAATAATTTTCTCTTCAGATTCTGATGAATATTTTAGAATTGCAAAATCATTTAATGATAAATTAATTTTTCATAAACGTTCTACGGAATTATCGGAAGATGTAGCTTCAGAATTTGTTTTATTGAATGTCTTAGAAAATTTCAAAGAATTTTTTGATGATAATTCAATCATAGTAATGTTACAAGCAACTACGCCGTTTATCAGTACTCATAATATTGATGCATGTATTTCTAAACTATTAAAAAATAATAATGCTAATACATGTATTACTGTAAAACAAGTATCTGAATTTCCTGAATGGATGATTACTCAAGATATTAATGATAATAAAATTTGTAAAATGTCTTCTGAAGAATCAATTCGTCAAAATATTAAAACAAGATGGATACCTAATGGCGGAGCATATGCAGTTAGAAAATCTTTTTTGGAGCAAAATAAATTATTAATCGATAAAAATTCACTTCTTATTCATGAAATGTCTAAAATTCAAAGTTTAGATATTGATGAAGAAGAAGATTTTGAACTTTGTAAAGCAATAGTGAAATCAGAGACTATTAGTCCAGAATAAATTTTTTTAAACATAAATAAAAGAACTAATTGTTTTAGAGTATTTTTCTTAATAAATAATCACTTATCAATTTTTGTCGGTGTTTATTCTATATTGATATGACTCTAATTTCATTCCTACTTTTTTAAAGTATTCTTGACTCTGTTTATTGTAAGTATGAACTAAAGCAGTATAGTATTGTCGGGGATTATTTTTCATAAAAAAATTAATTGCCAATGTTGCAATTCCTTTATTTTGATATTCTGGCACTATCCAAATTCCTATTTCATTATTTAGCCTTCTTAATGAGATAAGTCCAATTTTTTTAGAATTCATCATAATAATATTCCAGGCATCAAAAGGGGAATTCTCTTTTGGGTTAATGTAATCTATTACAAATTTTTTTTGTTCTTCATAACTAACGATATCCGGCAATTCTAATTTATCTCGTGATTGGTATATTTCATAAGTAAAATCTACATCGTCAAGTTCTATATTCTTTAAGATAAAATCTTCTTTTTTCATTATTTTTCACTTTATTAGACTATTTTTCATAAATATGTATTGTAACATCTTTACTACTAATTCATTCCTCTAGTAATATTTGATAGTTGAGGTAATCTAATTAATTTATAAAAATTACCAATAATTTATTTTTTTATGATTATTGTACAATACTCGTTTTAAAATTAAAAAAAATAAATGAGATAATTTTTTACTAATATTTGTATATTAAAACAAGCATTCAACAGTACATATACAAAAATTAACCATTAAATACCGTATAAAATGTATTATTTCAGATTTGGCAGAAGGTAAAAAAAGTTATGATGCTGGATTTTCAGAAAATATATTTTTTAAAGATAATTATGAACAAGATTTTATTGATGCTAAAGGCTATGAGGAGTGGACATCATATCGAGAAATCTGGGAAAAATGCTCTAAATTAGAATTAGAAACAAAATACCCTACTCATTTAGAAGTTGAATTAAATTATTCATGTAATTTGAGATGTCCTATGTGTACGTGGTCAGTAGAAACCATGGTTGAAAAAAAAGAAGATTGGTTTACTTTTGAAGATTATAAAAAACTGCTAGATGAAGCAGTTTCAAAAGGAACAAAATCTATCAGACTTTGTTACATCAATGAACCATTAATCAGAAAAGACATTGATCAATTTATCAAATATGCATCAGATATCGGTATTGTCGACATCATAATAACCACAAATGGAACTTTACTTACAAAAGAAATGTCAAAAAAACTCATAGAGGCAGGTCTAACAAAAATTAATCTTTCGTTAGATGCAATCACTGAAGAAACTTATGAAAAAATTCGTGTAGGGGGAGATCTTAAAATTACAGTAAAAAACATACATGATTTTCTAGAAATAAGAAAGGAATTAAATAAAAAATTACCCAAAATTAGATTAAGTTTTGTTCGTTCAAAAATTAATGATCATGAATATGAAGCATTTGTAGATTATTGGAAAGATAAAGTAGATAGTTTAGGATCTCAGATGTTATTAGATCCTTTTGGAGATGGAAAATTTAAGAATGCTGAAAAAAAGGAACAAATTTCATTAGAAACTAAAGTACGTTCTCCAGAGAAATTTCATTGTCCAGAGCCTTTTAAAAGAATGACAGTTAGAGGAAATGGTGACGTATTAGGTTGTTGTAGTTTTTATGCTGTTGATTTAGTTGTGGGTAATTGGAAACAAGAGTCATTAGATAAAATTTGGAACGGTGAAAAAATGAAAGAATTACGTGAGATGCATAAAAAGGGGGAATTTTATAAAAACCCCGCATGTAAAAGTTGTATTGAAAATTCTTCTTATATTGTAGATTGATTTACTAGTTGTTATCAGAAAATTATTATAAATTATATCAAATTAAATATTTAAGGAAAGCATATGTTAAAATTTTGCTTTTTATATTACACTCGTAGATAAATTCAATTTAGATTCTTTTAATTTCCTTGAATTTGCCAATAGTCTTCGTGCATTATCAAAATCACCATAAATTGATGCATTTGACATAATGCTTTGAATTCCTACGGCTTCTGCAGGAGTAAATTCTTTTGTTAAAATTGCAGTAACTTTTGTAGCATCTTCTAAATCTTCAATAAATGATTCTAAACTACCATTATACTGTTCTAAAATGTAGTCTTTGTATTTGATAAACCATTCAGCACCAGGATAGGGTGTACAGATAAATGGTGAAGTAACAATTCCAGTTTCTTCCCATGCATCTAACATTGTATTCAAAGTGTCCCAAGTTTCATCAGGGAACATAATTATTTGATTTGGAATTGGACTAATGCCAGCTGCTAAAGTTATTTTTACTGCTTTTGCATTTGAAGCTGCAGTAGCTCCTTTTCCAAGATTTCGAAGAATTTTATTATCCCAATGTTCTAATCCGTAATCTAAATAGGTAAAACCAATATCTTTTAATGTTTTTAATGTTTTTTCATTGATTATACTGGCATGACTTGTTCCACCATAATGTGGTCCATCACATGTTTTAGGATCGTGTGGAACTCCTTTTTTTACACAATCTGGAATTAGATCTCTTTTCCATAGTTCATCTTTTACATCACTTAACCATGTGAATCTAGTTTGAGCATCATGAGCAACTAAATTTTCATCTACGGTTGCTATAAAATCAACAGGGTATCCTATTCCATTTCCATCTTCATCCCAAGGGATATCTAAGAAATCTTTTCTTAGGTGGTCCACATAATCTGCAAAATATTTTGCTGAATGATGTCTTATAATCGAAGCTTTTCCGGGCCTACCAGTTACAGGTTCTGGTTTTCCATCATTTACTTGCATTTTTGTATTTGATGTTATACCAAGATCCCAACAAAATCTACAAAGAAATGGACAGGATAAACTCATACATGCATCAAGTCGTTTTTTTGATTTTAAGGACTCTTCACTCATTATGATTCCAGAATTTTTAAAGTAAATGTCAAGTGGGGCATATTTGTATGCTGGAAATGGAAGCCAATCCATATCAGCAATTAATGCACGTGGATCTGTAAATTTTATTTCTCCATCTTTACGATAAAAAATACCTTTTACATGTGATGGATCTTCATTTTTATCAATAGCATTTAATAATTCTGGAAGAGTTTCATATGCTTCACCTACACATCCATAATCAAGTTGTAATAAGAATTCCATCATGTCTTGTGGAATTGCACTGTAGAAACCACCACCGGCAATAATTTTAACATGTGGTTGTAATTCTTTTACTCGTTTAACAGTTAATTTGATTGATCTGTATGCAGTGATCAATCCCCCTATTGCAATTACATCAAAATCTTCAGATCTTAATACTTCATCTAATCCTTCAGATTTGTTATGTTCAACATCATCGATTCTAAATGCATTTTGATCATAATATTGAAATTTTATATTTGGATGATCTCTTTCCAAAATCGCCATTAATTGAAGCATTCCTACTGGAACATGTCGTGGTTCATCATAGTACCTAACTGATGGGTTAATGAATAAAACTTTCAACTATTTATCTCCAAAAATTTTTCTATTGTTGAGGATTTTAAGTCTTTGATATTCAAAATCCCTTCTTTTGTTAAATTGTATGTATTTGCTTTTAAACTAGAAGGTAATTCATCCCATATCTCTTGGAACATAAGAAAATATGCATAATAAACAGGATCAGCCATGTACGTTTTTCCATCATTATGATTTTTAATATGTACAAAAGATTTCTTTACTCTCTCAGTATTATTATCTAGTGAGTTCATTAATTTATCATAATATTGTGTATGATGATATGGGGTTTCATCACTCCATGAAAATTCAATTCCCATTAATCCAATTGAACTTGCCTTAAGAACAAGAGAGGTTAAAAGATAAGAAGTGGTTCCTACGTTTCCACCCATTTTGATAGATGGGATTCCATTTCGAAAAAATTCTTGGTGTGGAGTATCTTTAAAAAAAGGTTGAACCCATTTTATTTTTGCACCCCCATCTATGCAATGTGAAACAACATTTGGATGAACAGTAGTAGCAAGAATTACAGTAACCCCTTGAAGAATTTCTTTAGAATTTTTATAAAAATTAGCTATTATAGGATCGCCATCTACTGAAACAACATAATTAGGAATACAATTATTTTGAGAAAGCATTTTTAGAGCTCCATCACATGCAACAATTGTTAAATTTTTTCTTTCCTTGTTAATAAAATTAAAATTATCTCCAAAAACTTTTTTAGATTCTGGTCCAGCTGCTAAAACTAGAGATTTAGAATGTTCAGTTGTAATTCCACTAATAGTATCATTAAAACCAAAGTCTTTTTCATTAATTTGAAGATTCTCTAGCCACATGGAATTCAAATTATCAAAAGTACTATCACCTATGACATCAAGAAAGTCGCTATCACTTATTTTCATCATATAACTTTCCATCTCTCACAAAAGCAATACTTCCGCCTAGATTTTTTATTGCAGCGGTTTCAAATTCGTTTTGTGGTTCTTCTTCTTTAGAGATAGTAATTTCAGGGTCTTTTTCAGGATTGTAATTTCCTTTAATTAATTTTCTTTTCATAATACATTGTGAATATAATTAGCATATTTAAATGACAATAAAATATAATAAAATATAATAAAATATAATAAAATATAATTAAATATAATTAAATATAATTACTCTACAAATTCTTTAATTAATGTAAAGGCTTCAGCATATTTGAAACCAGATTCAGTTCCACGGACCAAAGAAAGTGATTCAATTGCTTCTATAGATCTTGGATGGGGAAATTTTTCTACTTCTGATGTATATTGTTGAAAAGATTTAATTTTAATCTTAATTTCAGAACTTATATTTTCGTATAAATTTGGTGTGAAAGGAGTTCTAACATTACCAGGTAATTCAAAACATAAAAGTTTTTTAATTTTAATAAAAGTTGATCTTGTTGCTACAAGTGTTGATTCAAAAACACATTGATGATCTTTATTTAAATCATGATAAGGCGTTGTATAAACAATATCAGGTTTATATTTTTTTAATATTTTTTCTATATCTATATTTATTTTCAACTGAGATATAGTATCTAATTGCATGTCAGGGTAATCTAGAAATTCAAAATTAGTGATTCCTAATAATTTCCCACATTTTATACAATCATTATGTCGCACTTGAATCATTTTTTGTTCTTTATATTGTGCACTTGCACCTTCAGAAACAACACAAAGACTTACAGTATGTTTTTTTGATAATTTTTTAATTGTACCACCCATGCCTAAAACTTCATCATCAGGATGTGCAACAATTACTAAAATATTCACGTAGAAAGTTATTTCTACTAATAAAAATAGATTGCTAAATGTATCAATTACAATACTAAAATTATTTCTTAATTTTTTCAGATAATCTAATATGATTAACTAATTCTGAAATCTCGTTGTAATCAAAACTTACAGAATTATCAAAGAAATTTCCAGATCTATTTGAAGTCATATGAACTTCAATCATGTCTGCACCTAAAATTGAAGCAGTCAAGGGTGCTAAAATGTTTCTACAATGATTTGAATATCCATCAAAATCACTTAGATATGAAAAATCTAATTCATTCAGGGAGCAAGGATATTTTGGAACCACGTATAACCACTTGACATTATCATAACTTTGTAGATTTTTTGGACTTTTTTCTGAACTAATAATAATTTGTTTATTTGTTTTTAATACATTTTCAATTAATTTAGAATGTTTATTCTCATGTAAACATAAACTATCAGAAAACCTAATTTTAAACCGTTTAACATAAGGATTTAAAAAATCAATTGCCTCAGGATACATAGGTGTACAATACCATTCAATTCCAATTTTTTTTGAAAGTGAATTAATTTGTTCAATATTGTTTTTTGAAATACTTGTTTTTAATAGGCGTTTTTTTTCTGGATGATCCTTTACAATTTTTTCATCAAATGCTTGAAATTTTACTGCATCACAATTTGCATTCTTAGCAGCTAACATCATTTTTTCTACTAACTCAAAATTTCCGTCCCAATTCACACCAATTTCTGCAGTTATAAACACCAATAACAAAACACGAAGTTTATCTATAATTAGTATTTTTATTATAATTTGTGATGAAAGTTATTTTCATAAGTGGTGTTAAATTTGGCCATAGCATACTAGAATCAATTTTAGAAAAAAATTATAAAATTACAGCATCTTTTAGTTATCTTCCTAAAAAAAAGAAATTGTATAGTGATTACGCTAATTTTGAAAATCTTACAAAAAAACATGGTGTTATTCATAAACAAGTCAATAATATCAATGATCAAGAGAATATTGAGTTAATTAAAAAAATTAATCCGGATCTAATACTTGTTTTAGGTTGGTCTCAATTATTAAAAAAAGAAATTATAGAAATCCCTCGACTTGGAGTCATAGGTTCACATCCAACAGAATTACCAAAATATCGTGGTAGAGCTCCTATACCATGGAGCATACTCAAAGGATTAAGAAAAAGTGCATTAACATTTTTTTATATTCAGGAAGGTATTGATGATGGAGATATTATTCTTCAAGAACAATTCGACATTAATGATATAGATGATGCAGAATCCCTATATGAAAAAATTACTATTCTTGGGGGAAAAATGTCATCTGAAATTCTTTCGTCATTAGAATCCAAACAAATTACTGGTAAAAAACAAAATTTGGATTTATTCATTGAAAATTGGCCTAAAAGAACTCCATTGGATGGAAGAATTGATTGGTCAAAACCTGCTAAAGAAATCCATAATTTAATTCGAGCAACGACTTATCCATATCCTGGAGCATATACATTTTTTAAAAATAAAAAATTAGTCATTTGGAAATCAACACTTGATACATCACTTGATACATCTCGTATTCAGGAACCTGGAAAAATTATAATTAAAAATAATCAAGTAAAAATTGGAACTTCTAATGGATCAGTTTTTTTAGATATGATTAGTTATGATTGTGATGAAAACAAAAATGGAATTGAAATATTCTCCTCTTCAGATAATGGAATAAAATTAGAATGAATCATAAGCGTAAAATTTGTGTAACTACGGGTACAAGAGCAGAATATGGATTACTGAAACCAATTATAGATGAAATTTCTAAAAATAAAAAATTAGAATTACATTTGATTGTAACTGGAATGCACTTATCAAAAAAACATGGTTACACGATTAACGAAATAATTAAAGATGGATTTAAAATACATTCCAAAATAAATATGATTCCTGATGGTAATTCAAGTTATTTTATGGCTAACGCTCTAGGAAAAGGCATTATTGAATTTTCAAAAATTTTTAAAAAAGTACAACCAGATATTAATTTAATATTGGGTGATAGAGGTGAAGCATTTGCATCTGCATTGGCTGCATCACACATGAATATTCCTAATGCGCACATACATGGCGGTGATCGAACTATGGCTGGAATTGATGAATATGTTAGACATGCAATTACAAAAATTTCTAATTTACATTTTGCAGCAACTAAAAAAAGTAAACAACGGATTATTCAATTAGGAGAAAATCAAAAATTTGTTTTTTTTACAGGTTCACCTGGAATAGATCAAATTAAAAATAATTATATTTCTTCAAAAATAGAATTAGAAAAAGAATATAATTTTAAACTGACTGGAAATGAAATTATTTTATTACAACATCCTGTAACAACTCAAATACAATTAAGCAAAAAACAAATTGATAATACTTTAAAAGCAATTAAAAAATTAAAAATTCCCACCATATGTATTTCACCAAATTCTGATGCTGGAAATCTTGAAATTTTTCAAGCAATTAAAAAAGCAGCAAGTGATTTGTCATTTATCAATATTTATTCGAATATGCCCAGAAAGGATTTTCTAGGATTACTCAAACATTGCGGTCTATTAGTAGGAAATTCTAGTAGTGGGATTATAGAAGCAAGTTATTTCAAAATACCTGTTGTTAATATTGGCATACGTCAAAAAAATAGAGAAAAAGGAAATAATGTCATAGATGTAAAAGATGATTCTAATCTCATCTATGTTGCAATTAATAAAATCATAAATTCTAAATCAAAACAAAAGCAAAAAAATGAATATGTTTATGGTAATGGTAATGCATCGAAAAAAATTGTAAAAGTTTTAGAAACAATTTCTCTTAATGATGAATTAATTCAAAAACAAATTATGTATTAATATAAAATATAAATTAATTTAAAAATCAAGAAAATAGAAATAATTAATTAAGATTGAATAGTAATTAATTAGTAAGTTTTTTGTTTAAATTCTTTTATCCAATTTTTAATAATTAATTTTTGAAAAGTAATTGTATTTTTTGGAATTTTAGAAAAAAAATTCAAATTAGGATTATTTTCTAATTGTATTTTTTTAATATTTATGGATACAATATAACAATGAGAAATATCATGGCGAAATTTTGACATGCTTTCATATGTCCCAAAAAAATTTATAATTTTTGGAGTAGAACCTAATTCTTCAAGACTAATTCGTTTTACAGCATCAATCATTTTTTCACCCTTTCTAATCATCCCACCAGGAAGATGCCACATATCCTTGTATGGTTGGTTTAGTCTTTTAGAAAGAAGAAATTTCTGTTCAGAGATTACCAGTAAATCAACAGTTGAAAATGGGAAATAGTTTCTAAATTCATTATATAATGATTCAGAGGCTCTTTTTACATTCTTATCCATATTATTTTTATTGAAAATAACCATAATTAATTATTTAATTTAGGTAAATTTTTAATCAAATTCAGATAATAAGACAACTCTATTTTCTTGTTGTGAAATTCTAATTGATTCCATCAATTTTGCTTGATTTAAAAGATCTTGTTCAAAATCAAAAGGATTAGTAATTTTTTTTGTTACTACATTACAAAAAATATCACACATAATTCCAAATTGATCTGCAGGTAAAACCGTTGTTTCAATAATTTCATCATTTTTATCAAGAAAAATACTAGCCTCATAATCTTGAGGAACAGAATATGCTCTTTTAGTAGAAATTTTTGCATCACTTCCCCATATGCTATATTTTGATTGATAGTAATTTCCATAGCCTGATGAAATGAATGCTGTTTTTTGATTGGAATATTTGAGAAGAGCATTTGCATATTTCTCAACACCAAATTTTTTGTCATATTCAAAATATGCTAAAACACTGAGAGGTTCTGAATTAAATATTATTCTACTTGCACATATTGGATAACATGTAACGTCATTTAGTACGCCCCCACCTAATTCTTTTTGCCATCTTATGTCATGTTCATCAGGTGGTGAAAATCCAAATATGCCATAAAAATTATTTATTTCACCCAATTCATTATTTATTAAATTTTTAATTGATTTATGTTGTGGATGAAATCTAAATGCAAATGCTTCTAAAATTCTAACATTGTTTTCTTTACATGCATGTAAGATTTTTTTTGCAGATTCATATGATGTTGTAGACGACTTTTCACATAGTACATGTTTTCCTGCTTTAGCAGATTTTATACACCACTCTTCATGCATTGAAATTGGAAGAGAGATGTAAATAATATCAACATCACTATTTACTACATCTTCATAACTACCATATTTTGTAACATCATAATCTTTTGCATATTGTTGAGCTTTTTCTAATGATCTGCTTCCAATAAATCCTACATCTGCAAATTCAGATGAACTAATGTAAGGAAAAAAATATCTTTTAGCTACTCTGGAACAACCCAAAACACCAATCTGAAGTTTTTTTTCAGTTCCGGTTATTTTATTCATTTTTATCTTCATGGTATGGAGATTCAGGATCTCCATGATCACCTTTTCCCATACCTAAATTTTGATGAACAATTGGTTTTTCACAATCATCCCATTTTTTGGTCAACATAGCTATTGCTTCACAATCAGAAATTGCTACAAAAACATGATTAGTTCCTTTTGGAGTAAATGTGCAATGACCTTTGCTTAAATAAATAAAATCTTCCTTGCCAGTTTCAGAATTCATACTAACAATTACACCCTCACCAGAAGTTACCATAAAGTATTCATCAAATTCAGGATGAAAGTGATTTCCTCTAATCTTTCCTGCTTTAATTATATTAAAATTAAATTCAACTATAGGATCTTTTGGAAGGAAAGTGAAAATACCTCCACGTCCATCCCGTATAGTATTAAGATTTGTGGATGGAATTAATTCTTTAACATTCATAATTTTTTAATCCTTAATCTCAATTTATCTATAATGAACATAGTATTAAAGTTCATATTCATTATTTTCTTCAATAATTTTTACTTTTGGTATAGGTACAATTAATTTTCCTCCGGATTTTAAATATTCTTTTTCTCGTTCTTTAAAGAAATCAATTAAATGCCAAGGAAGAACAAGAAAGAAATCAGGATGCTCAGATCTAGCCTGTTCTTCAGATATAATTGGAATTTTTGTACCAATAGTCATCTTACCAATTTTGTTCTTATCTCTATCAACAGCTTTTTTGATTAAACCCGTATCAAAATCACAAAATTGTAGTAATGTGTTACCTTTTGTAGAAGCGCCATAAACATAAACAGTTTTTCCATTGTTGACTTGTTCGGAGATAAATTTACGCAGTTTTTCCTTAATTGTATTTACTCTATCTGCAAATTCATTATAGATAGTTAAATCATCCAAACCAAGATTATTTTCTTCCTGAATAATATTTTGAACAGATGGAGAAGTTGGAATTTTTGTATTATTTTTATGTGTCACATATGCCCTAATACTTCCACCATAAACATTATTTTTTTCAACATGAAAAATTTTTAGATCATATTTTTCTATTAATACATTTAATGATTTTACAGAATAATATTCTAAATGTTCATGGCCAATATTATCAAATCCATTAAGTTTTAACATTGGAATTAGATATGCCATTTGAATAATCCACATCCCATTAGAATGAAGACAGTCTGCAATGTTTTTAACGAATTGATTTGGATCATCTAAATCATAAAACATAGCAATAGTTGTAATTACCTTACATTTTTGTCCTGAAAAATGTTCAAAAAACTTATTGCTATTAAAAAAATCATTTATAATAAAATTTGTTCCAACTTTTGCTTCATGAATAAGGTTGGAAGCTGGTTCAAAGCCCACTTTAATTACATCAGCGTCATAGGAACGAAGTAAACTTCCATCATTACATCCAATATCTAAAACCAAATCTTCAGGATTTAACGTAGACATTTTCTCAACACTTAGAGTGATATCTTTCAAAGCAGATTTCATAGATTCGTTTAGTCCCGATCTAAACCAATATTCTTTGTATAGTAATTGACGTGATGCTGTATGTTTTGATTGAAGTAAACCACACCCTCCAGAACTTTCTGGACATAATACTAAATCTAATGGTACTTTGTCATCAACAGAATGAACAAATTTTTCATCAACATAATTTGAAATGTATTGATTACCTAATGAAAGTATTTTAATTAAATTTGAATTTTGACATACCCTACATTTTTCAATTTCAGTGTATTTCTGTCTCGAATTATTTGTTTCATATGTCATAATAAAATTAATTTATTTTTTCTTTTTTAAACCTAACTTAGTTGATTTAGTTTTTGTATTTTCATCACTTAATCTAGTAATAAATTTTGATTCACTTGGATAAAGATTGGCATCCCAAGAAAAGGTTTTTCCATCTAAAAACATTTTCCATCTTTTAAGATCTTCATCTAACATAATTTTTACTAAATCTTCAAATTTAGTTTTTGGTTTCCAGCCAAGAATTTTTTTAGCTTTTTTATTATCTCCACGTAAATAAGTAACTTCTAACGGACGCAAAAATCTTTTATTAGTTTTAACATATTTTTTCCAGTTTAATCCAACTAAGTCAAATGCTAACTTAACAAACTCTTGAATTGTATGTGTTTCACCAGTACTAATTACAAAATTATCTGGTTTATCTTGTTGAAGCATAAGATGTATTGCCTCCATGTATTCTGGAGCATATCCCCAATCTCTTTTTGCATGTAAATTTCCTAAAACTAATTCTTTTTTTAATCCTAAAGCAATTTCAGCTACTCCATTAGTAATTTTTCTGGTAACAAATTCTAGACCCCTCAAAGGAGATTCATGGTTAAACAATATTCCAGAAGTGGCAAACATACCGTATGCATTTTTGTAAATATCAGTCATCCAATGTGCATAGAGTTTTGCTGCAGCATATGGGCTAGAAGGCATAAAGGCAGTTTTTTCATTTTGTAATACAGGTTTATTATTTCCATACATTTCACTACTTGATGCTTGATAAAATTTAATATCCTTATTTACAAATCTAATACTTTCTAAGAGTTTAGTTACAGCAGTTCCAGTAATTTCAGCATTTCCAACTGGTTGCTCAAATGCAGTACTAACAAAACTAGATGCAGCAAGATTATAGATTTCATCAGGATCAGAAACTTGAATTGCTTCAATCATAGAACCCATATCTACTAAATCTGCAGGGATAAGATGAAGTTTGGAATAAATATCAAGATGTTGTAATCTCCAAAAATTAGGAGTGGAAGTACGTCTGAATGTTCCATATACTTTGTATCCTTTTTTTAATAGTAATTGTGCAAGATAGGAGCCATCTTGACCAGTAATACCTGTGATTAAGGCTTTCTTAATACTGAATCACCATAGAAATTCTAGATGTAGATACTATTAATTTTCTTATCAAATTTGCAGTCATGTTTAAGGAATAATTACATTTTCTAACATATCTACTTTGATATGTTCACGAATCAGATCTATTTGGGATTCATCAAGATCACAGTGGACATTGACTGAATTGCACTGGTGGTCACTATTGGTTTTATTTGTAAAGAAAGTATTGTAATAGAATAGAACATCCCAATCTGCATGATTACCAGTTATTTCCAGGTGTACATCGTCTATCATTTGATAAAGTGGTGTACTAATTCTAAGGTTAAGAGCTTCTTCTGAATTAAAAAGTTGTTTTTCAATATCCTCTATGGATAATTTCTCAAGTTCTAACAATGTACCATAATGTTCCATTCCTTGTTTATCAGGGGGTCTTTGGAGTATTTCTCTGTAAATATTGTCAATATTCATTATGGTTTGTTCTCTTAATTCATTAATCTGTTTTAATTCACGTGGTTTTATGATATCTTTTGCTTCTTCAGAATTTAATAATTCAAATCTTATATCATCAATAGTAATTTGATTTGATTCTAATAATCCACTAAAATATTCTAAGCCTTGTTTGTCAGATGGTCGCAATAATATCTCCCTGAATAAATTATCAATGGTTGTTTTTTCCCAAGTATCATGACCTTTTGCATAATCATAAAAAGTTGTAACTACCGTATCCATTGCATGATACACGTTATTTTTAGGTAAATAACTAAAAGGACTTAAAATTCCTTTAAAATTTACATCAACAGTTGTTTTTAACTTAGTAAAATTTCCATCACTAGAAAAAAATTGATGTACTTTAGTTCCTTTTGCATCACCATCTAAAATTTCTAAAATATGTTCATCATTAGGAATCAAAGTATGTTTAACTAAAAATTTTGTACGGATCCCTTTTTCTTGTATTTCTTCTTCTGCAATAATGATAATATTTCCTAGTGCTTTATTTTCGTTAATTTCTAAAATATTTACTGAGACAAAAGTTTTTGGCAAAATTATTGGAAAATTTTCAATATCAGACATAGTTTGAAAAAGTTTTTCTTGTTCAATTTCTAATGTTTTCTCAAATTCAAGAGATGTTAGTTTTTCCAGTACCCACGTAGGTGTAGGTAGGTCCTCAAAAGTTGTAGAAGTGTAAAGAGTAGCAGAAGAAAAGGAAATAGCTAGTAAAACATAAAAAATAATTATAATTTTATCATTTTTTTTCAAAAGCATTAATCCATAATTAAAAAAACACGGTATTATTCGTATACCAAAAAACCACAATCAAACATAAGAAAAATATACTAAATTTAGTTTAAAACATAAGATTGTCTTATATTGATTGTATTATATTTATTAAAACTAGGCACAAAAGATAATGTCAAAAAAAATACTTGAAAAAATTGAGAATAATACAGCACAAATATGTGTAATGGGATTAGGACAAGTTGGGCTTCCCGTAGCACTATCATTTTGTAAAGCAAAATTTGTTGTTATGGGGTTAGATGTTAATGAAAGTCACATAAATTTATTAAAAAAACAAAAATCACCGTTCAAAGAGCCAGTCCTACAAGAATTACTAACAAAATACATTAATGAAAATAAATTTTTTCCAACACAAGACAGTAATGTCATATCAAATTCAGACATCATTATTGTAAGTGTACCTACTCCCATTTCAGAAGAAATTAAACCAGATCTTTCTTTCATAAAAAACGCATGTGATACAATATCAAAATTTGAATTAAATGATAAATTAATAATAATAGAGAGTTCAATACCTCCAAAGACATTTGAATATTTAATTTTACCAACTTTATCAAAAAATAAAAATGAAGGAAATAATAATTTTCTTGCAAGTTATATTCCAGAAAGATTATCACCAGGACAAGCATTTGAAGAAATTCATACCACATCACGTGTAGTAGGAGCATTAGATGAAGAATCCAGAATAGTTTCAAAAGCATTGTATAGTAAAATTTTAAAATCAAAAATTTTTGAAGCTAATCCAATAGTTGCTGAAACTTGTAAATTAGTTGAAAATACATTCAGGGATGTTAACGTAGCTTTTGCAAATGAAATTGCAATGATATGTGAGATATACGGAATAGACGTATTAGAATTACGAAATATATGTAATTCTCATCCAAGAGTTAACATATTATCACCAGGACCGGGAGTTGGAGGACCTTGTTTACCTAAAGATCCATATTTACTATTAAATCCACAAAATTCGTTAGAAATTAAATCTGAGATGATTACAAATGCTAGAAAAATTAATGATAGTATGCCATTTCATGTTTTAAAAATGATTAAAAATTCTTTAAAAGATAATAGTAAAGAAATAAAAAATGTAATTATTACAATTTTAGGTGTAACTTACAAATCAAATGTCAGCGATACACGCTATTCGCCAGCAGAAAAAATTATTGTAGATTTATTAGAAAATGGATGTAAAGTAGTAGTTAATGATCCAAAAACAGAGGAAACGTTTAACGGAGAAATAGAGAAAAACATATGGAAATCAGTAACAAAATCAGATATGATATTAGTTTTAACAGAACATGATGAATTTAAAAATCTAGATTTGAATAAAGTAAAAAATCTAATGAACAAAAATCCAATTCTTATAGATACACGAAGAATGTTTAAAAAAGAAATAGCTGAAAAATTGGGTTTTGAGTATATTTCAATAGGTTACAAGGCAGAAAATTGAATTTATTAAGTATGTAATATTCAAAATTTGTTAATGAAAAGAATTGTTATAATTGCAGGAACAAGACCGGAAATAATTAAAATTGCTCCAATAATGCGTAGACTACAAGAAGAAAAAAGCGAATACATTTTTGTTTATACAGGACAACATTATGATCATCAACTATCCAGTCAAATTATAACTGATTTAGAACTTCCACAACCTGATTATAATTTTAAATTAAAATCAAAAATTGCTTCTATTCAAATTGCAGAAATTATGACAAATTTAGAAAAAATATCAAAACACAAAAATGATATTATTTTAGTACAAGGGGATACAAATAGTGTTTTAGCTGCATCGTTATTTGCCATAAAGCAAAATAAAAAATTAGTTCATGTAGAAGCTGGACTTCGTAGTTTTGATTGGAGAATGCCAGAAGAACATAATAGGCGAATGGTAGATCATATTTCAGATTATTTACTTGCACCTACAAAAGAATCAAAACAAAATTTATTAAATGAAAAAGTAAATGGAAAAATCTACGTTACAGGAAATACGGTAATGGATGCAGTAAAAGAACATATAAAAATATCAGAAAAAAGATCTCTGAGTCAAAACAATATAAAATTTAATGAATACATACTTGCAACATTTCATAGAGCTGAAAATGTAGACGATAAAAAAAATCTTCAAAATATTATTGAGGGAATTATTAAATCAAATTTACCAGTTGTAATTCCATTACATCCTAGAACAAAAAAAATGTTAAAAAAATTTAATTTGTATAAAAAAATTGAAATAAAAAACATACAAATTATTCCTCCACAAGGATATTTAGATTTTCTATCACTAATGAAAAATTGTAAATTTATTGTAACGGATTCGGGAGGAATTCAAGAAGAAGCTACATCACAATTTTTGGCAAAAAAAGTAGTTGTTCTACGTAATTCAACAGAAAGACCAGAAGCAATAGAAAATGGGAATGTCATACTAATACACGTAAATCAGCAAAAAATTACTAAACAATTAAAATTTGAATGGAATCATGATTTTGAAAAAATGAATAAATCACCATATGGTAATGGTAACGCTTCAAAAAAAATTATTAAAATTTTGAAAAAAATATAAATTTTAAAATTATTGTTTAAGCATAATATTCATTTTAATTAAAGATTCAGTGCTAATTTTTCGATTTTTATTAACTTGAATGTGTTTTTTTCTCAAATAATAAAAATTTTTTAAAATCCAAAAAATACTTTTAAAAATTATTTTAAAATTAGGTTTTGCTGCAAGTTCAAATTCATATTTTGTAGGAGTAATTTTTGTTTTTCCATTAATTTTATAATCAAACCAAATTTTTAATTCTCGAATTCCATATTTTAAAAAGAATTTAAACAGTACTTTTAAAATTAGTCTACTTTCAAAGTTTGTAATTTTCATTGCTAATTGATTTTTAAAACCATGAAATGCAATTTTATTTTTAAATATATTTACAGTTTGTCCACCAACATGATAAACTATAGATTTTGGAACAAGAACGGATTTATATCCTAAAATCCAAGATCTCCATCCTAAATCAACATCTTCAAATGTAGCAAAAAATTTTTCATCAAATCCACCTATTAAATCAAAAATTTTCTTTTGAATTAACATAGATGCACCTCGTGCTGAAAATATGTCTTGAATTTCAGATGTTTGAGATTTAGAATTAAAGCATACCCCCAATTCATCTATAAAATCACCACTTGAGTCAATTGAATTATCAGATTTTAATAAAAGACTTTGGCAAATAGAAATTTTGTTATCATTTTTAATAACTTTAATCATTTCAGAAATAAAATTAGGCGTAACAATAGTATCATTGTTTAAAAATAATAAAAAATCACCTTTTGTAATTTTAGCAGCTATGTTATTTGGTTCTGCAAACCCTTTGTTAGAATCAAGTTTTATAATTATTACAGAAGGGTAATTTTTTGTAAGAAAATCTATTGTATCGTCACTAGAATTATTATCTACTATGACTACTTCAAAATTATCATATTCTACTTTGAATAGTGATTCTAAGCATTTTTCAAGTAATTCTTTTCCATTATAATTTATAATAATTACTGAAACTTTTGGTAATAACATATAGTTCAGATTAATTTTTAAGAATTAAAAGTGTTATCTGCCTTGGCGAATTTTATTTAGATAGAAAATAAAAAATTTATCAGAAACATATGAAGGTAAAGATGAGAGTAATTTCATACCAAACATCATTATTTTTTGTTTTAAAGATTTTGAATTTTGATAAAGTTCTAGTCCAATAAGAAATTTATTTTGAGAGGACTTGTCAAGATGTTGAAATATTTCATCTTTTAGTATAGATATGTAATCTAATGTTTTTGAAATATTTTTGTGTGAAAGTTGTTTTGTATGAATTCTATATTTAATTAGTGATTTTTGAATCAAATAAAATTTTATGTTACATAATAGTGCAGCATGAAGGAAAAAATCATAATCAACTGCCACAGGATCATCAAGTTCTCGCATACTACATTTTTCAAATAGAGTTGAGGGTATTAGAGAAGTATTTACATTAATCTGCTGTCCATCTAATAGTCTAACATTATATTCAAAATCAGATAATTCATTGTAATTGGATTCATAAAAATCTCTAAGTTTGTTATTTTTTTCATCAATTACTTCCCAATTTGAATAAACTATAGTATTAGGATATTTTTTTGCAGTATCTACTAGAGTTTCTATTGTATGCGCATACATTATATCGTCAGGTGAAAACCACTTAAACCATTTACCTTTCATTTGTTTGATTCCAGCATTTAATGCAGATGCAAGTCCATGGTTTTCCTGCGATATTATAGTGATTTTATCAGAATAGGATTTTAGAATTTCTAGAGAATTATCAGTTGAACCATCATTAACACAAATAATTTCAATATTTGTGTATGTTTGATTAATTATAGATTCTAATGATTCTTTTAGGAATTGTTCAGAATTGTATATTGGGATAACTATTGAAACTAATTCAGACATGTATTTTATTATAAATTATGAAGGACAAAAATCTTCAGATCCTACTTTTTAGAAAATTTATAGAAGATACAGGAGATGGATCAATTCCAGATAAAATTGCCCGATAGAGAGATGCATAGTCAAGCAAATAAATCAATGTCATAATTTTAGTTAAAATATTTCCATCTACAGAAGTAATTTCTTTGTATTTGATACTATTTTTATCAAAAAATTCTTTAAATATTTCAAATCTATCTTTAGTTTTTACATAATCATCGTATCCTCGTAATAAAATTGGCTGTACAATTGATGATTGTTCCCATGCCACTATACCATTATGGGAAGCCTCCACTACATCTTCAATAATAATATGGGTCTTTGCATTCTCTTGGATTGATGACTTGAATCTAGTTGCAGATGATTGTAAACCATATGGATAATAAACTAAAGGAATTCCTGAAATAAAATTAGCCAAGTTAAGTGAAGGATTTGTTTCAGATAGATTATTAGAAGATATTTTTTGAGAAAGATTTTCTAATGATTCAATAGATTGGGTTATTTGTTGTTTATTTATTGGGATAATAGAACTTAATATTTTAAGAATTGAAAATGTAAATTGTACAAATGAAGCTCGTGGCGAATGTATTGATTTAATTTTTCTGTAATTAATTTGGTTTTTTATACAATATTCTTCTATTTTCCCTCCAGAAGAAAATGCAATTACATTACAATCAAGTTTATGTGCAGACTCTAAAACTGTTAGAGATTCTACAGTGTTACCGGATACGCTTATTGTAACTACAAGAGTATTCTCATCAACAGTCTTTGGTAAAAGATATCCCTTTACAAGAGATACATGAATATTACTTTTTGATAAAATTGATGCAAATAACTCTCCAATTGCTCCAGAGCCACCCATTCCTGCAAAAACAATATGATCAATGTTTTTAAAATCAACGGGATCTAAATCAGAGTTAT
>Ga0075445_10000485_pt1 | contig 21260 bp, 19 predicted proteins | sample CoawatmetaG02DNA_FD_72350 | JGI IMG/M metagenome (GOLD analysis project Ga0075445, IMG submission 72350) | Marine microbial communities from the West Antarctic Peninsula - Coastal water metaG029-DNA | ecosystem: Environmental > Aquatic > Marine > Coastal | place: Atlantic Ocean: West Antarctic...
ATAATAACAAAATTTAATCAATTAAGAAAAAAAATAAATAAAAATAAAAAATATATTTTAAAATCAACTACTGACAGTGGTAGTAAAAATGTATTCTTAATTAATGATAAAAATAAGAAATTAAGAAAAATTTTAAACGATAGGTCTTGTTATGAAACTAATTTAGATGGATTTAAAAAATTCTATAACCCCAAAAAAAAATATATATTATCTGATTATTATGAGGGTAATGGATATGATGTTGACTGTTTCTCTATTAAGGGTGAAGTAAAAGAGATAATAGTAAGACAAAGACTGATGTTTAATAAGTTTATGTATTATTCTCCAGGACATAAAATAATTCAAAATCTTAAGATAAAAAAATTAATAGAGAAATTTATTAAACTATCAAAATATACTGGTATAAGTGATTTTGATATAGTTGAGTCAAATGGTAAATATATTTTGATTGATACAAGTTGCAGGTTCAGTGGATCTGTAGGTATATCTCATCTAGCAGGTGTTAATTTTCCATTAATGTTAATTAAATATATAATTGGCCAAAAATTTGATAAAAATAAAATTAGATACAATATATCAATAAAACCTTTTTTATCTTTTCAAATTACAGAAAATGATAGAATGATAGAAAAGTATATATCAAAGTTTTACGATCAAATAAAAATATGAAAAAAGAGAATTTAATTGTATTTGCTGCCCACCCAGATGATGGAGTTTTGGGTTGTGGAGGTACAATGAAAAAATTTTCAAAAAAATATAATATAATTTCAGTTTTTTTTGCCACTGGAATTGCATCTAGATCTGATACAGATTTAAAAAAGAATATTCAAATTCTTAAAAAAAATTGTAATGATTGTAATAAAATTCTTGGTACCAAAAAAGTTATTTTTTTAGATTTTAAAGATAACAAAATGGATATATACCCGAGACTTGATATTATTAAAAAAATTGAAATAATTATCAAAAAATTTAAACCATCATTAATTTTTACCCACTATCATAAAGATTTAAATATAGATCATGAAATAGTTTCAAAATCTGTTGTAACTGCTTGTAGACCTAATAAAAAAAATAGAAATATTAAAAAAATATTATTTTTTGAGACACTTTCAAGTACTGAATGGTCTGTAGAAAGAAACTTTAAACCAAACTATTTTGTTGATATTACTAAATTTATCGATGCAAAATTAAAAGCGATGTCAAAATATAAAACTGAATTACAAATAAGCCCAATGCCCAGATCACTTGACAATATTAAAACGTTAGCAAAACTTCGTGGAAGCGAAATAAACAAAAGGTATGCTGAGTCATTTTTTATACACAGGGAAATTGAGTGAGTTTTTCAAAAAGAATAAAAATCAATAAAAATTATATTATTTCTCAAAATAACCCAACCTTTATCATCGCAGAGGTGGGGGTTAATCATGAGGGAAATTATCAGAATTGTTTGAAATTAATAAATGAAGCAAATAAAGCTGGTGCTAATGCAATAAAAATACAACTTGCGAAAGCAGAAATTAATTACAAAACTAATTCTAAAAGTTTCAAAATATATAAAAAGTCAGAATTAAATAAAGAAGAAATTTTAAAATTGTATGTGTATGCAAAGAGAAAAAAAATTATATTATTTGCGACTTGCGATGAATATTATTTTCAATTTGTTAAAAAATTGAATCAAAGACTTTTTAAAATATCCTCTAGTCAAGCACAGGATTTAAATATGATAGATAAAATAAATTTAATACAAAGACCAATGCTAATTTCTACAGGAATGAATACATCAACCGATATTTCTGAATTGATAAAATTTTTAAACAAACTAAAAAATAAAAAAATTATTTTAATGCATTGTGTTTCAAAATATCCTTTAAAAATAAATGATATCAATTTAGACATGATAAATTTTTATAAAAAAAAGTTTGATGGAATAATTGGATATTCCGACCACACATCAGGCATAAAAGCTTGCGTATATGCTGTCTTAAAAGGAGCAAGAGTTATAGAAAAGCACTTTACATTAAATAGTAAAAAAAGAGGGTTTGATCATAAGATTTCATTGGATCTTAATAATTTTAAACAAATGGTTATGGAAATAAGAGAAGCTGAGTCGGCTACTGGCACGGTTCAAAAACATGATGCAAGCAAATCAAAAAAAGAAATAACCTCATATAAAAGAACTCATTTTTTAAATAAAGAATTAAAAAAAGATCAAAAATTAAAAATTCAGGATATTTATACTAAAAGAATTGGAAAAGATTGCTCTATAATAAATTTATTAAGATTAATTGGAAAAAAAACTACAAAAGACTTAAACAAATATTCAAAAATTAATAAAAAAGATTTTATTTAATAATAATTAATATGTGCAAAATTACTTAATAAAAATTATAGTGCTAGAATGAGGATTAATAAAATTGTGCCTTCATTAATTAATAGAACTTAAATGCACTATCAAAATTTTAAAAAAAAGATTAGTAAAATTAAGAATGAAAATTATAATAAATATATACTATCCTCAAATGTGCTTGCTAAAATTATAAAATGCATGATGCAGAGTCACTTGGAACACACCAGTGGATCAAGCATTGGTGTTAATGTGGGAGTTTATTAAGTTTGAAAAAAAAATTAGATCTTATTTTTTTTATAGATTTTAATGAAAATTCTGGCTTAGGCCATTTAAATAGATGTTTGCATCTCTTAAAATATTATAAATCAAATCATATTACATTTGTAACTGAAAAAAAAATTAGAGTAAAAGGTATTAAAAATATTAATACTAAATTCTCGACTATAATACACCAAAAAAAAAATTATGATTTAGCTATAATTGATAGCTACAATTTTTCAGCTAATCTTGAAAAAAAAATAAAAAAAATAAGTAAAAAAACACTAATAATAGATGATTTGAATAACAGAAAATATAATTGTGATTATTTAATTAATTATAATCCAAATATTTCCCAAAATTATTATGGTAAAAATTTAAACAAGCAAACAAATCTACTTTTAGGTAAACAATATAACTTTATAATAAATAAAAAAAATGAAAAAAAGATAAGCTTATTAAAGTCAAAATTTAATATTTTAATTTATTTTGGTACAAAAAATAGGACTAATTTAATTAAAACTAAAATACTAAAATATATATTCAAAAAAATCTCTTCAATTAATAAAATTACAATACTATCAAAGTACAAATTTAAATATAATGATTTAAAAATCGAATTCTTAAATATATCTAAGAAAGAATTAGTTTTAAAAAAAATAAAAGAATCTGATATTTGTTTTTTATCAACTGGTGTAATTGTATATGAAGCCTTAAATTATAATAAACTAATATTTGGAAAATATATTTCTGATAATCAGAAAGATAATTATAAATATTTAACAAGAGAAAAAGAAATTCTATCTTTGAATAAGATTAAAGATTATAATTTCTCTAAAAAAACAATTCATAATCTAAAAGAAAATAGTCCTAATGATAGTTTATATAAAAATTCAATATTTAAACTATTAGTAGAGCCAATTGTAGATAAAACAGGAAGTGAAGTTCATATTGAATATTATAGGAATTTTTATCTTCGTGATATTTACAAGTTACAAAATAAAAATTTTAGAAAAAATTATATCAATTCAGCAACATTTTCTTATAAATCACACACTAGTTATTTTAAAAAAATGGATAAAAACATAAAACTCAATACATTTATAATAAAAAATAAGAATAATTTTGTTGGCTATATAAAAACATATGACAAAAATATTAATACTGAAGTTTCCATAGCTATTAAAAAAGAGTATCAAAACAGAGGGATTGCTACAAAACTTCTAAAATACCTTGTAACAAATAATTTTTTTTTAAAAAGACCTAAGGCAATTATAAACAAAGATAATATAAGCTCAATTAATGCCTTTACAAAAGCTGGATTTATTAAAGAGAAAAACTTAAAAATTATTTAATGAATATTAATTTTTTAGTGGGTAAATTAGATTATTTTAATTCATATGCTTTTATTTATCCCGTTTATAATTCAATAAACGAACTATCTAAAAAAAATAAAATAAAAATATCATATGATTTAGATAAAAATATCTATGATTTAATTTTCTTGGATAGTAAATTCTTTTACAAAAGTTTTATAAAATCTGATTATATATCAATTCAAAAAACTCTTGATAATATTAGAGGTAAATGTAAAATTCTGGTATATTGTGACAATGAAGCTTCTTTATTCATTAACAATAAAATTTATCAATACGTAGATTTTTATCTTAAAAGCAAACTTCCAATAAATAAAAATTACTATTCTCTAAAATATTATGGTTTAAGGTCATATACTGACTTTTATAATCATAAATTTAATATTATTGATAAAAATGAAAGATTTTCAGATATTTTAACTGAGGATCAAAGTAAAAAAAATATCCTTGGCTGGAATAATGGTATTTGTGACTATAGTCTATATGGTAACCTAAAAAGAAAAATTTTTTCAATAACTAAGTTAAACTTTATTCTAAAATTTAATATTACATTGCAAAGTAAAACTAATAAATTAAGTGCAAGAATTAATCAATCCTATAGTAGGGAGACAATAAATTTTCAAAGAAAATACCTAACAAAAATATTAAGAGATTACACTGAGACCAATAGAGTAAATAAAAAACAATATTTCAATGAAATTGCAAAATCTTATTCAAGTTTATCACCCTTTGGTTGGGGGGAAGTATGCTACAGAGATTTTGAAATTTTCTTAAATAAAAGTATGTTAATTAAACCAACAATGGAACATTTAATTACTTGGCCAAACTATTACGTAAATAACAAAACATATTTAAATTTTGAATGGGATTTTAATAATTTTGAAAAAATAATTACTGCAGTTGATGATCTGGATTATTGTTCCTATATTGCAGATAATGGACATCAACACTTTATGAGTTTTTTTAATGATGAGGGTAGAAAAAAATTCTCAAATTATTTTGATAATATTTTAAATAAAGTGGTAATTTAGTTTTATGTGTGGAATTTTAGCCATTTTTTGTAAAAACCCTGAAACTTATAATGATAAAAAATTTTCATCTTCACTTGCTAAAATCAAAGATAGAGGCCCAGATCACACAAATACAATTAAAATAAATAATAATATAATTTTTGGTCATAATCGTCTTAAGATTATTGATAATAGTGTAAAATCAAATCAGCCATTTCAAGCTTACGGATGCACTTTAGTTTTTAATGGGTGCATTTATAACTATAAAGAAATAAAAAACTTATTAAAAGATAAGTATAAATTTAAAACAAATGGAGACACCGAAGTATTATTGTTTGCTTTAATTGAATGGGGAGAATTGGCCTTAGAAAAAATTGATGGTATGTATGCATTTATATTTTTTGATGGCAAAAAATCAATTATAGCAGTTGATGATTTTAATGAAAAACCATTATATTATTATAGGGACAATGAAAAAATAATTATCTCATCTGAAATAAAACCTATTAAAGAATACTTATCAAATAATTTAGATTTAGATTTATCTCAAAATATACTTAAAGAGTTTTTATATCTTGGGTTTCTTAAAGGTGACAAAACAATTTATAAAAATATAAAAAAGGTATTGAGCAGTAAAGTTTATTATATTGAAAATAACAATATCCTCTCAAGCGAAAAAGTAAACAACACATCATCGTTAACAAATATAAAAATTGATGATATACATAATGAATTAATAAATTCTATAAAGTTAAGATTAATAAGTGATCAGCCAATTGGGTTATTATTATCTAGTGGTATAGATTCCGTACTGCTTCTGACTATTCTAATTAAAGAATTAAAGACAGATATAAGAACTTATTCATTTTATGAAGCTCAAGATAAAGAAAATCAAAACTATGTAAATAAAATTACAAATTATTTAGGTGTAGATTCAAATATAATTTCAGGATTACCTTGTGATTATGATGCTTCATCTTTTCAGGAAGCTTTTAACGATTTAAATGATTGTGAAACCTATTTTCCATACCACGCTATGCTAAAATTTATAAGTGCAAATTCAAATATTAAGGTGATTTTAAGTGGTACAGGTGCTGATGAATTATTTTATGGCTACAATAAATATAAATATGCATATGACAAATCTATATTTTATAAATTACTAAAAACTTTTGTAAATATTCCTAAAATCAAACAACTATCAAAAATAGCTCCTTTTATTGGCAATAATAATCAAAAATTTTTAAAATTAAAAAATAATAAACCATTCTTTTTTGATGATGAATTAGATAAACTATTTACTCTAAATAATAATAAAAACTTATATTCTGTGATGAGAGATTTTGACTTAAAAAATACCTTACCTTATTCTTTAATACCAGCCATAGAGAGAGCAAGCATGAGAAACTCATTAGAAAATAGGTCCCCCTATCTTTCAAAAAAACTGTTAAATCTAACTAATTCTTTAAACCCTAGTGATTTTTTTTTAAAAGGACAAAAAAGTATTCAGCAAAATATTCTGAATAGATATATTCCTAAAAATTTAATACCCAAAAAAAAAGAAGGTTTTTTTTCGATAAAAAAAATTGATATACACAAAAAAGATATTTTGAAGTACTTAAGAAATTTGAATTACAACTATAATGATCTAAATAGAAGAGACATACAAAGAATAGGAATAATAAACGAGTTTTTTAATTAATTATTTCTTAATTCTATAATAACAAAAAAAATTATATTGTTCTGAAAATTCATTAAAATCTTCATTGTTTACAATTTTTCTTACATAATTTTCCTTGAACAAAGGACTTTTAACTTTAAAATTAGCGAAATCTTTAGTTTTCAGATACTTATATTTTTTCCATCTCTTGAATACGTCAAATTTAATTAATGGTGGAAATTCAAAATAAAAATATTTATTTTTATAAAAACTAATTTTATGTTTTTTTTTGAATTTAATAAATCTTTTTGGATCATATATTTTAATTTTATTCTTTTCAAAAACAACCTCCCTATTTCCATAAAATTTATGAATACCTAGAATTTTTTTAATGAAGTATTTTATTTTAGCATAAAATAGATTATTAAAATATTCATATGCATAATATTTTTGATCATGTTCATTAAGAATTTTTCGGAAAGAATAACAATCTCCTATTTTTGGAGGATAATTGTCATCAAAAACAATATGTTTAAATTTATTTTTTTTTGAAAACTCTAGTCGATCATAAAAACTTACATGGTCATCAAAAAAAATTAGACTTTTATTTTTATTTTTCAAAGTTGACCAATCATAATTTGAAAGATCTTCTTCAAAATATTGAGCATTCTTCGATTTGTAAATCAGATTCGAAAAATTTATATCAAAACAGTAAACTTTTGACTTAGGTGCAAATTTTTCGATTAACCAAGTGCTTTGTCCTGCAAACACTCCAGATTCTATTATATTTTCTGGTTTTAGTCTTTTTATTACTAGGTATAAATAAAAAGCATGTTCTATCTTTACACCATTGTTGTTTTTTAAAATAGGTCTTTTTTTATAGATTTTATAAAAATCTATAAATTTTTTTTTTACATTTTCCGCATCAAGATAAAATTTATTATTTAACATTTTATTGTTTAATTTATTGCTGGGTATATATATACGTAAAATTTATAAAATGTTAAAATTAATTAGATTATTAGTAAACATAAATCCTAAATTTCTATTTTTTTTAATTATAGCTACTATTTTTTTACTAATAGTTGAAATGTTAGGATTAATGTCTCTATCTTATTTTATTGATTATTTAATTAATAAAGAAACAAACATTATAAATTTTGATAAATACTTTGAAAAATTTAATATAACAAAATCATTATTTACAATATCAGTTCTAGTTGTTGCTTCTGGTGTTATTAGAAATTTTTATATGGGCTTTTATATATACTTAAAAGCAAAATATTCTCACGGGGTAGCAGAAATAATTTCCAGTAAAATAATCTCTTTTTTTTTAAGAAAGAATTTTTTTTTAAAAAATAAATTTACCCCATCATATCTTCAGTATTTAACTGTAAATCAATCTTATGAGATATGCTCTTCTACATTAATGGGTATAATCGAAATTATCAGCTCTGTATTCATTATTTCTGGTATCTTTTTTTTTCTTTTAAAGATTAATCCAACTGTATTTATTTCTATAATAGTTTGTATTGCTATTTTATATTTTCTCATAATATTTTTTCTTTATAATTTGTTGCAAAAAACAAGTAAGGGAAAATTTAATTCTACAAAACAAATTACAAAATCTGCATTAGAAATCTATGAAAATTTAAAAGAAATAAAACTTCTAAATTTACAAATTTTTTTTGAAAAAAAATTTCAAGATGACTATAAGATCTTTAATAAATATAGGATCATTTCTAAAATTATTGGAAGATACCCAAGACTCGTTGTTGAAACTTCGTTAATTTTTTTTATTGTTGGAGGTTTGAATTATTTTGTACAATTAAATATGGATATCGTGGTTTCAACAACAGCAATATTTGTTCTTGGTTTTTATAGAATTTTACCATACGCGGACACTATCTTCTTATCATGGTCAAACTTCAAAATTTCAGAAAATCTTTTGGACTTTTTAACAAAAAATAAATTATTAGATAATTATGATAATAAATTTAATAAGAAAAATGAAAAAATTATTAATTTTAATTCAATTGAAATCAAAAAAGCTAGCTATCAAGTTCAAAATAAAAAATTATTTAAAAATTTTAATCTTAAAATAAATAAAAAAGATAAAATTCTTATATCAGGCTCTTCAGGGTCAGGTAAAACCTCCCTTATAAATATAATGTGTGGTTTATACAAATTCGATGATGGAAGTTATAGAATTAATTCAAAAGATATCAGTAAAATTTCAAATTTAAATTCAATATTTAGTATTTGTAGTCAAAATCCTATTTTGTTAAACAGGTCAATAAAAGAAAATATTACCTTAAATAAAAAATTTGACGAAAAGGCTTTTAGTCATGTGTGCAACATAGTTAAATTAAGTAAAATTTTAAAAAAAGGTAAATCTTTTAATACTAAAATAAACCCAGATTCTTTAAACTTTAGTGGAGGTGAAAAACAAAGAATAAGTATAGCAAGAGCACTTTACCATATTAAACCTATTCTAATTATGGATGAGGCTACTAATGGTCTTGATGAAAAAAGTGAACAAGAAATAATAAAGAAAATTCTAAAAATATATAAAGAAAAAACTATTCTGTTTATTTCACACAATCATAGACTTGGTAAAAATTTTAATAAAATTTTATCATTGGATTAATTAATAATAATTTCTAAATTATAACCTTTTTTAATATCAATTATTAAATAATCCTAATTTTATTATTCATATAAATTTTCAATTTTTTTAAAATATTTTTTATCTTGAAATTTATTTAAAAAATTTTTTGTCAGAAATTTTCTCTTAAGTAATTTTTTATGATTAAATATATTTTCAATACACTTTTTTACGTTTTCTATGTCATCAATATTTACAAGAATTCCATTTATTTTATTTATAATTTCTTTGTGAGCACCGCTATTATTAGCAACAACAAATATATTGTTCATTGTAGCTTCTATCAAATTTCTACCTAACGGCTCATTTAATGAAGTTGCCAATAAAATTTTTTTATTAAACCTCTTTATTAAGGGTATCCAGTAATGGGTAGTTAAATTATTAAAAAGAAAAATATTATCTTCTAGTTTTCTTTTTTTTATTATGTTTCTAATATTGTTGTACTCATTTTGATTTGAATTAAAAAACATTAGTCCTACAAAAATTTTGTTTTGTCCTTGATTCAATTTTTCTAAAATATCTAAAAAATTTTTAGGTTTTTTTCTTTTGTGAATATTTGAAACATAAAGAATTACATTTTTATTTTTTATTTTTTTGATTAAACTAAAATGTTTTTTTTTAATCTTAATTTTTTTATCAAACAACTCAACATAATTGTATAGTACAATTGTTTTTTCTAAAAAAAAACTTGGAATTTTGTTTTTCACAAATTTACTAATACAAATAATTTTTTCAGCCAAGAAAAAACTTAAAAAATTTCTCCTTGAGGTATCCGTATTTCTAATATGCAAAATTAATTTAAAACGAAATATTAGTTTGATAATTGAAAAATAAAAATTAAGGTATCCGTCATTAGTATGCACTATATGAATTTTATTTTTGCTTAAAAAAAAATAAATTAATTTAACTAAAAAAATTATCTTAAAAACTAAACTATTAATATCAAAATTTATATTTATTGTATTAAAGTTACTATTACCTTTTTTTTTTAAAAATTTAGCAATATCATTTTTTGACCCTTTTGATGAAATTAATAAAATAGAATGATTAAATTTTTGATAATCAATTTTATCAATTATAGATATAGCGGATAAGATATTTCCACCTTTATTTGCCTCTAATAATGGAAAAATAATTTTTTTCATCTATACATATGTATAATGATTCTTAAAAAAATTTATAATAAAATTATTCATATTAATTACAAAAATTTTCCTAAAATAAAAAAATATTATACAAATTTTTTTAATTCTAAAACTCTATGGGTTAATGAATTATCTAATCGTATGAACAATAGAAATTTTGATATTGATGGTAAATATAGTTTTTCTCCTCATAACCCCATAACGAATCCTTACTTAGTTTTAGATTGGTTGATAGACAGACTTCAACCTTTTTTTGAGTACTTTGATAATAAAGATGTCTCAAGTATTTTAGAAATTGGTTGTGGATATGGTGTTAGTACCTGGATTTTAAAAGATAAATTCAAAGAAGCGGTGGGGTTAGATATTTCAGAAAATGCAATATCTTGTGCAAAAAAAATTTTTCCCGAAGTTGATTATGTAAAATCTGATGTGATGGAATATTTAAAACAAAATCCTGATAAAAAATTTGACGTAATATTATCTTGCTATGGTCCACCTGTAGATCTAAACGAAATAATGAAACACTGTAAATATTTTGTAAGAGTAGGATATAGGCCAAAATCAATCAATGGGGCAATATTTAAAATGTCTGAAAAACAAAAAGGACTTCAGTTAGCTTTTAGTACAACGGTTGTGTCTGAAGAATTTTTAAGTAATAAAATTTCAAAATCATATTTCAAATATTATTTTACTACTTTTTTTTTAAGGAACTTGTATGACTCGACTGGTATAACTGGCTCTAAAAAATTTGTACCTTTATGATTAACAGCATACTAAAAAGAAATTGTATTTTATGTGGCAACAATGATTCTAAAAAAATTTTTAATTTTACATATGACTTTATTAAAAATATTCGAAAATCGGACCCATCAACAAAATATGGCTGGGACAAGGAAACAAATAATTGGATAGTCAAATGCAAAAATTGTAAATGTACCTATGTTGACGAAGTGATTAGACCAAAAGCAGAAGATATTATACAAGAGAATCTTCGTTCACAAATATTTGAAAAAGAAATCAAAGATTTTTATAATCCAGATAATTTAGTAAATAATTTAAATGATTTAAATTACAATGAATCAATATTAAAAAATATTTATAAAAATTTAAAGAAAAAAGATAGCATCAAGTTATTAGATTATGGCTCTGGAAATGCAGAATTTTCTCTATTCAAGAAAAAATATAAGATTCAAAAGATTGTTTCTTATGATCCTCTGTATCCTAAGAATATTAAAGATATATTTACTAAATATAAAATTAATTCTAATCCAACGAATGACCTAAAAGAAATATTAAATGAAAAATTTGATATAATAATTTGTCAATCCGTTATTGAACATGTGAATGACCCTAATTTTGAAATTACTAATATGAGAAAAATGTTAAGTGATAATGGAATAATCTATATAAATAATCCATATATGAACATAGAGAAAGATTTAAAGAAACTTAAAACAGTTAAAGAGATTAAGAAAAAAGATCACATATCCTGTTATCATATAGATCACGTTAATTACATGATGCCAAATATTTTTATAAATATGTGTAACAAAAATAATTTAAAAATAATAAATTTTTGGCAAACGTTTACTGTAACTAGTAGTGAGGAGACTTTGATAAGATTATTAAAAACAAATATGAATAGTTTTATCCACTTTGCTCTCAATTCTTTTAAAATTTTCTATAAAAAACAACATTTTTTTCTTAAGATAAAAAAGTGAAATTTTTAAAATTTTTAAGGATGATATTGTATTCAATATCGTCTTTTTCAAAATTTTTTTTTCAATCAAACATTGTAGAAATAATAGATTATAATGAAACAAATGCATTACTACTTTCATCTTTTAGAAGAGAGGAGCAACTAGACGACATTTTACAAAATGAAAAAATTGGAACTATTAATTTAAATCATACTTTTCAAAAAAAAATTAATGGTATTTTTTTTGGAAATATAAATTTAAAATATTTTGAATATGTTCTTGAAATAAAAAATAAAAAAATAAATATATTTTTATATAAAATATATCTTTTCAACTTGCTGAAATTTCTAAAAAAAAAATATAAATTAAAGTTTATTATTAATTTTGCAATTCATTACAAATCAGAATATCTATATGATAAAATAGCTAATGATTTAGATCTAAAATTTTTAACATTTCACAGAGAATGTCTATATGCTAATCAAAATTTGAAAGATACTGCTTTATCAAATATAAAAAAATTAGAAAAATTTAAAGGATCAAGAATTATTGTACATAACAAGATTGTTAAAGAAATTTTTAGTAAATCGGGTTATTGTGAAGAAAATAAAATTGATATAATTGGACCCTTAAAAACTGATCAAATTTTGAAATATTCAAGCCAAAAAAAAAATAGTCAATCCAAAACAATACTTTTTTATATCTTTGGAACGGGTGCTATGTTGCATACTGGAAAAAATATTGGGTCAGATTGGTCAGATGAAATTGGATGGTTTAATCTTTTGAGCAATACATACAAGAGTATTCTTACAATAGCAGATGAATTTCAAAACTGTGAGTTTATATTTAAAGCAAAATATGATTCCATTAAATACAAAGAATATCATCTAAATCATACTAAAAATTTCAAAGGCACAAATATAAGATATATTACTGAGGAAAAAAATTATTCACTTCTAAAAAAATCTGATCTTGTTATCTCTTTTAACTCAACAACAATTTTAGAAGCACTACTTTTTAATAAAAATGTTTTAATACCAAATTTTAATGAGGCTAGTGATGAAAAATATTCAGATTACGTTGCTTTTAAAGAATTGAATAAAACTAAACTTATTTGTAATAATACTGAGCAATTCATGGGTAATGTTTCTAATTTAATATTAGATAATGATGAATTTCATTTGTCAAAAATAGAGAGAGAAACGTTGTTTAGGAAGTATATTGGCGAGCCAGATGGTAAAAATAGTAATAGAATAAAAAATTTAATATCTAGTCTTAACTAATAAGTTATTTTATCAATTACAGATATTTCATCATTACTTAAAATATCACTTTTTTCAAAACTTTTAATTGTATTTGTTGCCATAGGTAAATAATAGCTAGAAGAGGGTAAAAACTGATACATAAGAATATATCTAACTTTTTTTCCTGGTCTGCTTCCAAAATGGTAACAATTTGATGTATCAATTAAGCATGTTGTCCCCTTGTTGCCGGTCATTGTTGAAATTTGATCTTTATCTAAATACTTAGCAACTTCTTCGTCAGACAATCTTTTAGTCTTTTTTTTAATTAATCTATTTTGTTTTATTTCATTATAGAGCATTCTAGAATTAGACTTTGAAATAATATTTAGTGGACCAGACTCAAGATCAATATCTGATAAATGAAAAAAAACTTTTATTTGCTTTGAATCATCTCCATCCATATGAAAATTTTGACTTCTTCCAGATTCAAAAACCTGATTTTCAGAAAACATTATTTGAATTGCTGATAAAATAATATCATGCCCAATATAACTAATTATTCTATTTAGTAATTTATTTTCAAACAAAAATTTTAAAAAAATATGATTATCACTTTCTAAAAACTTAACTTGGTAAGTCTGTAAAAAAACTTTTTTTTCTTTATCTAAACTTTTTAAGAATTCTGGAGACTTAATAATTTCATTGGATCTTAAAATTACTTTTTTTGTAAGCGTATTAATTTGTGTATATCGTTCGAACCCATTAAGTTCTAAGTTTTTATCTTTGTATTTTTCAATATCTTTACTGGATAATTTTGGAAAAATTTTTTTAAATACAGCTATTTTATAAATAAATTTTAAAATTTTTGAAAAAAAATAATCTTTTTTATCAATTTTTAAAAAAAAAGAACGAATTCTATATTCTAATTTAATTGTATTCATTTTAATATAGGTAAAATATTAAATTTAGATTTTATTAATTTTTTTTTGTCACATATTAACATTTATTTTCCATAATTTTTTTTACTAAATTAAAATCTTCTTTGTCATCTATATCGAAAGATTTTTCTAAAGGCAGGTTGTATGGTGCAATTTTTCCATCAAGTAAATGATTGGATCTTTTAATAAAGTTTGTATTGAACATATACATTGCAGCTATGTGATCGTAAGTTTTTCGTGCTTTTTGTCGTGAAACAATTTTTTTATCTCCTTCAATTGAGGTGTAAAATCTATTATTTTTACGTATCAATATATTAAAATGTGGATTTTTCAAAGAATCTCTTACACAAAACATACCATCATAAATATTTTTAATTCTATTAAATTTTTTTAAAAATTTTGCAAGATCATTTGTAGTCGTTAAAGGGTTTGTAACCTCAACATCCAAGAGGTATTTGAACTTTTTCTTATAATATTTTTCTGCTTCTTCTAAAGCATGTTGCCAAACATTAAATTTAGACACATTAGATGAAGATAAATTTTTGGGTCTAATAAAAAAACTTTTTAATCCAAGTTTTTTTGAAATTTGCATAATTTTCTTACTGTCGGTGGATAAACAATTAAATTTTAACTTATTTTTTAAAATTTTATCAATAGCATAAAAAATTAGAGGTTTTTTTTTTATTTGTATGTAGTTTTTTCCTTTCAACCCTTTGCTACCACCTCTAGCACAAACTAGTGCCAAGGTATTGTTAATTAAATATTTATTTTTCATTATGCATTTTTAAACAAGTATTTAAATCAAGTATCGCTGTGTCATAATCATTTAGTGAATAATCCTTTTTAATAATTTTATTTTTAAATAACAGTATATTCTTTTTTAACAAATCAGATTGTTTATTTACGTTCTTAAAAATTTTAATTTTATTATTTTCAATAATTAAATTTTTAGTCAAATCAATTTCAAAAAAGTCTTTATTTGTAACAATTTTAATGTATCTAAAAAAAACCTTACAATGCATATCTTGATATAAGGAACCTATAATTTTGTTTTCAGTTTCAATTATAGACACAGCAGCATCTTCACAATTATATTTTTTAGAATTAGATTTTAAGGTAAAAATTTTTTTAATTTTACCAAATAACATGTTAATTAAATTAATTTCATGAACTAGCTCAAAAATTACACCGCCACCTTTTTTAGTATTAGAAAAATAACTACTTTTAAGTACACCAGCTTTTCTCCATTTAGTAAAATCGTGTCCAACAGAGACTTGAAAAGATTTAATTTTTGATTTATTTAATTTCTTTTTTATATATTTAATCTTTGTATCATTTCTTAATTGATAACCATTATGAAAAACAATTTTGTTTTTTACAATCTGCTTTCTTATTTTTTGATAGTTAAATTTTTTATGAAATATAGGTTTTTCACAATAAATATGATTTTTCTGTTTTATTAGACATTTTAATATTTTTAAATGATCTGACGTTCTGTTTGCAATTATAACAAATTCAAAATTATTTAATTCTTTTAGTGTTTCTAATTGATTAATTTTTAAGTTTTTTTTGAAAAATTTTTTATTTGTAACTGAATAAACATAAATTGAATAATTAAGAGATTTTAAAATATTTATATGTTTTATTGCAATTGATCCTGTGCCAATGACTAAAGCTTTTTTCATAAATAAAAATTAAAATCTACCAAGCTGAAAAACCACCATCAACAAAAATATCTTGCCCAACAACATAATCTGCATTTTTAGAAATCAAAAAATCTATTGCTGAAAATATTTGCTGTTGTGTTGCCATTTTATTTTTGGGAACTAATTCTGAATATTTTTTTATAAAATTTTTACTTTGATTATTAAAAACTCCAGCTGGAGAAATTGTATTAAAATTTGTATTTTCTATTGCATATTTTGTTGCCAACCATTTGGTCATGCCAACTATTCCTGCTTTGCTTGCAGAATAAGATATCGATGAAAAAAAATTTTCATTCTTGTAGATATCATGGTGTGGACCATTAAGTGCATACATTGTGCTTATATTAATTACTCTCTGGTCAATATTTTTTTTGTGATGATGTTTGATAAAATTTTTACAACACAAAAAAACTCCCTTCAAATTTACTTGTATAGTCTTTTCAAAAATTTCTGATGAAAAAATATCTTTACTCGATTTTTTTTTTATTGCCATTTCTGTTGTAAACGCAGAATTATTTATCAAAATATCAAATGGTTTTTTTTTATTTTTTTCAAAAAAGTTTTTTACACTTTTTTCATCACTTATATCTAGAAAATAGGTAAATAATTTTTTAGACTTTTTTCTATTCCTTAATCCTATGTCAGCAACATGTAATTCATTTTTTTTACATAATTGTTTAACAAAGTGCTTTCCTAGCACTCCAGACCCACCAATCAGACAAATTTTTTTCATATAAAGTTTTTTGTTAAATATGAGTATACAATTATTAAAGCTTTTTGAAATGGTAAATAGATTTTATACAAACTATCTGTTATTATAAAAATCTATTTTATTACCTATATCAATCCAACTTTCATAAACTGGATAACTAAATACTTTTGTATTTTTTTTTAATTGTTGAGTGATGAATTCATTCATCATTAATCTTTTATTTTTTATCAGGTTTATTAACAATATTTTATTTAAAGCGTAAACACCTGCATTTATTAAATGATTTATTGTTGGTTTTTCAGTTATCTTTTTAACTTGATCGTGATACAGCAAAATCTCTCCATAAGGCATTTCGAAAATCTTATTTTTAGCACATACTGTTAAATCTGAATTTTTATTAAGATGATAGCTTATCAAATTATTATAATCAATTTCTGAGATTAAATCTGAATTTGCAACTATAACTGGAAACACAGTCTTCTTTAAATCAATTAAAGATAGAGAGCCCGCTGTACCTAAAAATTTTCTTTCATGGACATAAGTAATATTAACCTTTAGCTTATTGCCATTACCAAGGTGTTTTTTTATTTTATGCCCTAAGTAATTTACTGAAATAGTAAAATTTTTAAAACCTTGATTTCTAAAATTTACAATAATTTTTTCTATAATTGGAACACCTTTAATTTTCAAAAGTGGCTTAGGGGTTTTTTTGGTTAGTGGTAACAATCTAGTCCCTTTACCACCTGCCATTAAAAAAATAGTATTTTTTTTATCTTCTTTAATAACTTGACTGTATTGAAAATCAATTATTTCTTTTTTTTTATTTACGATAGGAACACAAATTAAATAATCTTTTGAACTTTCAATTTTTTTTTTTTTCAATAAATATTTTGGTTTTCTGAACATAATTTTTTCAACAGATTCTTTTAAATCAATTTTTTTACTGATTGACCTTCTGATATCACCACTTGATATAGATCCTAAAAGCTTATTTTTTTTATTAATTACAAATAGTATTTTTATTTTAGATTTTGTAATCTTAGATATAGCCTCAGAAATACTCTGGTCTTTGTGAATAATTGGATTTTTTTTTTTTAAATTGTACATTTTTTTAATTTTAAATCATTTCTTAAAATTTTTTTTACTATTTTGTCGGGGATTTTTTCAAATGTTTTAATTAATTTATATGGATTTTCGCACACTTTATAATTATTTAATTCTTTATTAATTTTATCAATTATTTGTTTTTTGTTAGCTTTTACATCTAAAACATTTTTAGGTTTTAACCTTGATTTTTGTCTATTCCCTATATTTAAAGTGGGACAATTAAAGAAAATTGTCTCCTTAATACCACTAGAAGAGTTTCCCATACAAAAGCCTTTTTTATCTTTTCCAATATAATATAGTAACGAATGGTAGTTAGTGCGACCCAAATGTTTTACAATTTTGATGTCATTAAATTTTTTTTTTAAATTTACTATCTTATTTATGATATATTGATATCCAGGATCAAAATTAGGGTAGGTAATTATAATTTGATTATCCTTTGACAGATATTCAAGAGCTTTAAAAACTTCATTAACATCTTTTCTCTGATCATTTTCATCTTTTACCACTGGATGAAATGTAAATAATATTAAGGGTTTTTTTGAATTGAGTAAAAATTTTTTCTCTATTTTTTTTTTGTTAAATTTTTGCTTTTGCATTGAATAAAAAGGTGAATAACCCACATTATAACAACGCCATTTTTCTTCTCCCATATTTAGTATTCTTTTTTGAGAGTCTTTATTTGAAGTTAAGTGTATATTTGAAATTTTCGTGATAGCATGTCTTATATTGTCATCTAGTGCACCACCCTCAGTTATATCCCCTCCTTCATAATGTATGATTGGAGTTTTTCTTAAATATGTGGAGATTGCAAATGCAAACGTTTCAAATCTATCACTTGATAAAAAAACTAAATCTGTTTTTCTTTTTTTTAAAAATAAATTAACTTTTTTTTGCAATTTATTAAAATAATCCGATGTATTACTCAAAGTATTGGTACTTAGTGGTAAATTAATTTTAGTATATTTTATCTTATCTTTTTCAATTTCCTTAATCGATAATCCAAATTTTTTTGAAAAATGAGAGCCAGCAACAACAAACTCGACATTAAACATTTTATGTCTTAAAAAAACTTTCAAAAAAGGATAAATAAGACCATATTCTGCTCTATTGGCAGAAAAAAAAACTATATTTATTTTTTTCATTAGACTAAATTTTAATTAAAATGAATTTTTTTTATTTGCGTATTTCTTTTTACTTTAACTTTTATTTTTTTTCCTATTAATGAATAATATTCCTCAGCTCTAAAGTCTCCATTTCCTGGTCTTCTCACCCAAATATTATTTTTGTTTAAAACAGTGCCTTTTTCAAGATCTTTGTTAGCTACAACAGAGGCGAACGCAAAATTTGCAGTTTTTTTCTCTCTAGGGATAGGTTTTATTCCCCCTGGGATTGCTTTTTGAATCAAATTTACCCCTCTAATTAATTCTATCATTTGCTCAGTATTAACTGAGGCAGAAATATCTGGGCCTTTTCTTGAACTATTATCAATAAAGTGTTTTTCTATTATCGATGCTCCTAAAGCAATTGCAGCATAAGATGTATAATTATCTCCAGTATGATCTGACAAACCTATTACTATATTGGGAAATATTTTTTTTAATTCTGTCAGAGCATTCAAACGAACTTGGTCGTGCTTAGTGGGGTATAAGTTTGTTGTATGAAGAATAGCATATTGAACTTTCTTCTTTTTTAAAATTTTGATAGCTTTTTTTATGGAATTAATATCATTCATTCCAGTACTAATTATAATAGGCTTGCCAAATGAAGCTATATAATCGACTAATGGATAATTATTACACTCACCACTTCCTATCTTAAAAGCTTTAACTTTGAATTTTACAAGCCGATCTACAGCTTTTCTTGAAAAAGGAGTGCTTAAAAAAATAGCCCCTTTTTTTTCTATATATTTTTTTAATTTCATTTCCTCTGACTCATTTAAAGAACATTCTTCAATTAAATCATAAATATTTTTGTTTGCATTAATGGGTACAATTTTTTTTGCCTCTAAACTCATTTCATCTTCAGGTATATGAGTTTGATGCTTTATTATTTCAGCCCCAGCTTTGATAGCGTCATCAACAATTTTTTTAGCTAATTTTAGACTTCCATTGTGATTAATTCCTAATTCAAATATAACTAAAGGCTTAAAGTTTGGCCCAATTTTTCTGGTACCAATTTTAATAAAGTTCCGCTTCTTCATTAAATGTTATATTTTTTTATATTTGTATACTTTTTAAGATTTTCTTCCTCTTTAAACCACTCATAAGTTTCATTTAAAGCTTTTTTAAATCCATTTAAATTCTTATATTTTGGAGACCACTTGTTGCTTTTTAATAATTTTTTATTAGAACCTCTTAAATCAAACACATCTGCTGCTCTAAGTCTTTTTTTCGAAACTAAAATTTTTGGATTCTTTTTTGTAATATAAGCTAAATTACTAATGATACTTTTGATTGAAAATGATTTTCCAGTACAAATATTATATACCTCACCTGGTTTACATGATTTTTTTAATAGACTAATTAAACCAGCAACAGTATCCATAACATAAACAAAATCTCTACTAGTTTTTAAATTTCCAATTTTAACAGAATTATTTTTATTATTTAATGATATAAATTGAGTAATTAGTGTCGGTATTACTGCTCTAAGAGATTGTCTTGGACCAAAAGTATTGAATGGTCTTGCTACAACAATTGGAAGTCCAGTAGCTTTTTGCATTGATATGGCTAAATTGTCTGAAGCTATCTTTGTAGCAGCATAGGGGGACTCAGAAACGGTAATTGTCTCTTCAGTTAAAATATTTTTATCTTTAATTAAATTATTTCCATAAACTTCACTTGAGGATATTTGTATTATTTTTTTTATTTTTTTTTTACTTAAGGAAGATGCCCTAAATACGTTTAAAGCTCCTAGGATATTGGTATCAATAAAAGTTTGCGGATTTTTAAAAGAATAAGGAACTGAAATACTTGCAGCTAAATTAAAAACGTAGTCACAATTTTTTATAGCATTAATGACTGAATCAAAATCAGTAATATCGCCATAAATTATCTCTAGATTTTTATTTGAAACATTTTCTAGCCATCCTTTATTTTGTCTAGAGTTATATCTAACTAATGCATTAACTTTATAACCTTTTTTCAATAGTTCCTCACAGAGATGAGATCCTATGAATCCGGCTGCTCCTGTAACTAAAACTCTCATGATTAATATATATAACTTATTTAGTTAATATGTGTTTAATTTATAATCTAATTATCTTTATATCTAAAAATTTTTTTCAGTGCATAAATCAAGCCAATTGAGCTATTAGTACTGGTCAGCTACACGCATTACTGCGCTTCCACATCCAGCCTATCAACGTGGTGGTCTACCACGGCTCT
>Ga0075445_10000508_pt1 | contig 20818 bp, 22 predicted proteins | sample CoawatmetaG02DNA_FD_72350 | JGI IMG/M metagenome (GOLD analysis project Ga0075445, IMG submission 72350) | Marine microbial communities from the West Antarctic Peninsula - Coastal water metaG029-DNA | ecosystem: Environmental > Aquatic > Marine > Coastal | place: Atlantic Ocean: West Antarctic...
AGCTCTTAAAAAGATGTCTGATATAAATCAAGAAATATTAGATAAAAAACTATTTCCAATCACTTTTGGTGGGGAGCACTCAATAACGCCTGGATGTATTGTTCCATTTGTAAAAAAACACAAAGAAATATGTTTACTACATTTTGATGCTCATGCAGATTTAAGAGAAAGCTATAACGGTGAAAAATTTTCTCATGCCTCAGCTATCAGAAGATGTCTAGATAATAAAAATGTATCCTTAATTTCATTTGGGATCAGAAACATATCACAAAGTGAAATACCTTTTTTAAAGAAAAATTCTTCAAGGATCAATATATTTTGGGCAAAAGATAAAAGTAAATGGAATCTAAATAAGTTTAAAAACATGATAAAAAATAAAACAGTATATTTAACTTTTGATGTTGATGGATTAGACTCTAGCATTATGCCTGCAACGGGAACACCAGAACCAGGAGGATTGCTCTGGGATGAAACTTTAAACATCATAAGAATAGCTGCTAAAAATTCAAATATAGTTGGTGCTGATATAAACGAGCTATCCCCTATTAAAGGGTTTAACTCTTATAATTTTTTGGTGGCTAAACTTGCTTATAAGATTTTATCTTACAAATTTTTATACTAAGCTTTTGAAACTTTAAGAGTTCCCAATAATAACCTGAATGGAATTAACATTGCTAAAGCAACAAATATTTTAACCGCTAAATCACCTAGAGATAGTGTTACCCATGGTATTCCCGATGCATAAAATGAGATAGAAAAGAATAGAAATGTATCAACAGTAGATCCAATTAACGATGAAGTTAGCGGAGCAACAAACCATTTCTTTTGTCTTAAATAGTCAAAAATTTGAACATCCAGCAACTGCGAAACCATAAATGCTGTACCTGAACCTATGGCAATTCTGACTGAAATTAAGTCTGCAAAATTTGTTGAAAAGAAAAGAGTAAATACAATCCCTATAATAAAACCAACATAAACAATTTTTCTTGCAACTATTTTTCCATAAGATCTATTGGCTAAATCTGTAATCAAAAATGCAACTGGATAACTAAAAGCTCCATAAGTTAGTATTTCTTCTAATCCATAGTATTGAATGGGAAATTGTACTAAATAATTTGATGCTAAAACGACCACTCCCATTAAAAATGAGAGAGATAAAAATAATTTATTCATTAAGCTGATTTACTAGGAGATACTTTGGGTGTTTTTTTTATAAAAGGTGACTTAATTAATATACTTTTTTTTAATTTTTTTAATCTTGGTGAAATATTTTTATTTTTTACTACTTTTAAGTATTGATCAAAACTTCCTTTTTTATCAACTGATCTTACTCCAGCATTACTTACAGTTAATTTTAAGCTTCTTTTTAGAAGCTCACTAGTGAATTTAACTTTTTTTAGATTAGGCAAAAATCTTCTCTTAGTCTTATTATTAGCATGACTAACATTGTGACCCTTCATTGGGATTTTACCGGTTAATTCACATTTTTTTGACATAATAATAATGACTATATAAGGTGAGATAATGAGTGCGTCAAGTTTAATAGATTTAAGCTTGGGTTTTATTTCCCACAATTTCAGTAAAATTCTTCACTCCATCTCTTATTAATAATTCTTTTAAGTCTTTTTTTATAATACCAGCAATATTTGGACCTTTGAAAACCATACCTGTGTAAAGTTGGATAAAGTCTGCACCCGCTAGAAATTTATCATAAGCTGAAATTCCAGAATCAACACCTCCTATACCTATGATTTTAATCTTACCTTTCAATAATTTATAAAACTTAGCAATTAAAACATTAGATTTTTTTTCAATTGGTTTTCCGGATAAGCCTCCCTTTTGGTGTTTTTGGATATTATCAAGTCTTTCTCTTGACGACTCTGATGTATTGGAAATAATTATTGCTTTGATTTCATTTTCTAAAAGAATTTCAGAAATTAGCTCAATCTGATTTTCATCTATATCTGGTGAAATTTTCACTGCGATTGGAATACTTGATTTTAAATTATTTTTCTCTTTTGAAATAGATTTTAGTAATTCTTGTAATTTACTTTCTTCATGAAAATTTCTTAAATTTTCAGTATTTGGCGATGAAATATTAATAGCTATATAGTCTGCAACTTCATGAAATGTTTTTAATCCAATTAGATAATCATTCATTCTGTCGGTAGAATCTTTATTAGGGCCCACATTAATTCCTAGTAATCCCAACTTATTATTTGATTTTATTCGATGTAAAACAATTTCAGCTCCATGATTGTTGAATCCTAATCTATTAATCAAAGCCTCATCTTCAATAAGTCTAAAAACTCTTGGCTTAGGATTGCCATATTGCTTGAAGGGAGTGATTGTTCCAACTTCTACAAATCCAAAACCAAGTCTAAATAAAGCATTATATACCTCTGCATTTTTATCAAAACCTGCAGCCATCCCTATTGGGTTATTTAATTCTTTATCAAAAATTTTTGTCTTAAAAATTGGATCATTTTTATTTTCATCAAATACATTTGAAATTAAATTAAATTTTAAAGATTTAATTGCTAAAGTATGCGCTCTTTCAGGGTCTATTTTGAATATTAAAGATCTAAGCTTTGAAAACATTATTTTAATTTACTCATTAGTAGTTCTTTAGTTTCATTAACACCAAAAAAACTTATAAAAAATCCCATACGAGGTCCATTTTCATCTCCAAAAACTACCTCATAAATTAGCTTAAACCAATCTCTTAAATTTTCAGCATAACCATTTTCTTTTCCAGCAGAATAAATTAGTGTTTGAATATCCTCTGGAGACATATCGTCTGAACATTTTTCAAGAATTATTACCAAAGCCTCAAGAGCTAGCTTTTCAGTTTCATTTGGGCTTTTATATTTTTTTTGTGCTTTAATTACATCGTTAAAGTATTTAATTGCATACCCTACTAATCCATCAAAAATTGGGAAATTTATTTCAGAAATATCTGGTTTATATTTTTTAACAAATTTCCATAATAATTCTTTGCTGTCAGCGTTACTAGTTTCAACTAAATTTAATAACATTGAAAATGTCATAATCGCATCCTCTTTAGGAATATTGCCATTGTGGACGTGCCAAACAGGATTCATTAACAGTTGTAATTCATTTTGTTTTTTTGACTTTTCAATACAATCTAAATATTCATCAACAGCCTTTGGAACTATTTCCTTATAAAGTTTTTTTGCCCTTTTAGGATTTTGATACATATATAAAGACAAGCTTTCTGGGGAAGCATAGCTTAACCATTGATCAATAGTAATTCCATTTCCTTTAGATTTGGAAATTTTCTCACCTTTTTCATCTAAAAATAACTCATATGCAAATCCAGATGGATTTTTCTTACCAATTAAATTAATTATTTTTGTTGATAAAATAGCACTCTCAATTAAATCCTTACCATACATCTCAAAGTCTACATCAAGAGCATACCATCTCATTGCCCAATCAACTTTCCATTGTAATTTACAATTTCCATCTAAAATACTTGCTTCTAATTTTTTTCCATTGTTGTCAAAAATAATTTTTGATTTTTCTTTATCAATTTCTAAAACAGGTACTTCCAGAACATTTCCAGTATCAGGACAAATTGGCAGAAATGGACTGTAAGTTTGTTGACGCTCTTTACCCAGTGTAGGAATTATAATATTCATTATTCCTTCATAATTTTCTAAAATAATTTTCAACGTTGGATTAAAAAAACCACTTTTGTAAAGTGATGTGGAGCTTTGAAAATTATATTTAAATTTAAAACTATCTAAAAAATTTTTTAACATTTCATTATTATGTTCACCAAAACTATTAAATTTTTCAAACGGGTCTGGAACTTGAGTTAGTGGTTTGTGTAGATTGTCACTTAGTAATTTTTGATTAGGAACATTATCTGGAACTTTTCTCAAGCCATCCATATCATCAGAAAATGTTATTATTTCAGTTGGAAGATCTGATAGTTGACTTAACGCATTTACTAGCATTGAAGTTCTTGCCACTTCAGCAAATGTTCCTATATGAGGAAGTCCACTTGGGCCATAGCCAGTTTGAAGAGTAATCTTACCTTTTTTCTCAATAAAGGATTTTCTTTCACGAAGCATTTTTTTTGCTTCCACAAAAGGCCATGCACTTGTTTTATCTAAATTTTCTTTTTTAATCATGAATTATTCTTCTAAAAATCTTAAATTAGTGATTTTATTAATTCTTATAGAGTTGAAATTTATTTACCATAAAATAATGTCCTTTCAAAATGTCTAATTACAAAACTGTTTTTTTTACCCTTGGAATTTTACAAATAATTCTAGGCGTATCAATGTTCATACCTATAATTGCACAATTTGTTTATTCTGAGATAGACTCTTCATTTTTTGGGGCATCAATAGTTACAATTATTTTTGGGATTTTATTTTTTTTATCCAACTTGGATCACGATAAAAAATTAAATTTACAACAAGCTTTTTTATTAACAGCTTTATCCTGGTTGAGTATTGCTATTTTTGGATCTCTTCCATTTATTTTTTCAACCATTGAATTATCAATCACTGACTCTTTTTTTGAAAGTATGTCTGGTATAACAACAACTGGTTCTACTATTATTTCTAATTTAGAAAATGCCCCTAAAGGAATATTGTTATGGAGAGCTATCCTCCAGTGGTTGGGTGGTATTGGTATAATCGTTATGGCAATTACTTTAATGCCAATAATGAATGTGGGTGGCATGCAATTATTTAAAATATCCAGTAATGATTCATCTGAAAAGATACTTCCTAAATCAAAAGAAATAGCCTTAAGATTAATTTATATTTATTCAGGCTTGACTGTTCTCTGCGCAATTACTTACTGGGTATTTGGGATGGGAAAATTTGACAGTTTAACACATTCAATGACTACAATAGCAACAGGAGGTTTTTCAAATTACAATCAATCGATTGGGTACTTTAATAGTGTTCCCATAGAAATCTCATCAATGATTTTTATTATTTTAGGAAGTTTACCTTTTATTGCATACATCAAATTTATAAGTGGAAATAAAAAAATTTTTTTAACAGATGTTCAGATAAAAACTTTTTTAAAAATTATAATTGTAACTGTAATTATCTTATCAGTTTATTTATTAATAAATAACAGTGGTAATTTCAGTTTAATGTCTGTTTTTTTTAATACCATTTCAATATTAACCGGAACTGGATATGTAAATGCTGAATTTGATGGATGGGGTAGCTTTCCATTAACTTTATTTTTAGCTTTGATGTTTATTGGAGGTTGTGCAGGCTCAACTACATGTGGAATTAAAATCTTTAGAATTCAAATTTTATATTTATTTATATCAAATCAAATTAAAAAAATTATTTATCCAAAAGGAGTATTTATAATTAAGTACGATCAAAGCTCTGTAGATGATAAATTCATTGCTTCGATAATTTCTTTTATTTATCTTTACTTTGTAATATTTTTTATACTAACTGCATTATTGTCTTTAACTGGTCTTGATTTTATCACCGCAATATCTGGAGCAGCCACATCAATTTCAAATGTTGGCCCTGGATTAGGTCCTATAATTGGTCCTAATGGAGATTTTTCATCTTTACCTGATATTTCTAAATGGATTTTAACTATAGGAATGATTTTAGGTAGACTTGAACTATTTGCAATATTAGTATTATTCATACCTTCATTTTGGAGGAATTAAAAATGTTAGAAATAAAAAAACAATCTCTATCAGAAACTTTTGCTATCTACTTAGATAAAAGAATGCTCCAAATATTGTTACTAGGAGCAATCTCTGGTTTTCCATGGGTTTTGATAGGAAGTAGTTTAAGCTTGTGGCTCAAAGAAGAAGGTTTAAGTAGATCAACGATTGGCTGGGCCGGGTTAATATTTGGTGTTTATGCATTTAATTATTTGTGGGCGCCTCTTATTGATAGACTTCAAGTTCCATATCTAACTAAAAAACTTGGGCATAGAAGGGGTTGGATAGTATTAATGCAAATTGTAATCTTAGTTTGTTTAATCCTTTGGAGTTTAATAAATCCAACCGAAAATTTAGCACTACTAATTACAGTTGGCTTGATTATTGCTATAGCGTCGGCAACACAAGATATAACCGTAGATGCTTTAAGAATTGAACAAATTGGAGAAGATGAGAATAAATCTATGGCAGCAGGTGCTGCGATGGCAGTTGTTGGTTGGTGGAGTGGATATAAATTGGGCGGAGTAATAGCTTTATTTACTGCTCAATACTTCCAAAATATAGGAATGGTAAATTATTGGCAATCAACATTTTTAATTTTAGGAATTGTAGTAATTTCAATGAACATTGGCTTAATGTTTGTTAATGAAGAGGTTTCAAATACTAGAAAAGTAAGTCAGGAAGAGACAGATAAATTAATTCAAAATAAGCTAGGCTCACAGAACATTATAACAAAGATTATAGCTTGGATAAGTGGAACTCTTGGAGGTCCAATACTAAGCTTTTTCAAAAAAAATGGGTTTTCTATTGCGTTAGGTATTTTAAGTTTTGTATTTTTATTTAAAATAGGTGAGGCATTTTTAGGTCGTATGTCGATAGTCTTTTATAAAGAAATAGGCTTTTCCAAAGGCGATATTGCAATTTACTCAAAAACTTTAGGGTGGATAACTACGGTTATCTTTACATTGCTTGGTGGACTTTTTGTAATCAGATCTGGAGTTTTAAAAGCAATGTTCTTAGCTGGAATATTAATGGCTGCAACTAATCTATTATTTACTGTTCTGGCGTGGAGTGGAAAATCAGAATTACTATTTGCTGTTGCAGTAATTTTTGATGACATAGCCGCAGCTTTTGCAACAGTTGCATTTGTAGCTTTTATTTCATTACTTGTAGATAGAACCTACACAGCAACCCAATATGCCCTACTTGCTTCAATAGGAACAGCAGGGAGGACTACTCTTGCATCGTCATCTGGGGCTTTGGTTGATTGGTTAAATGGTGACTGGGGTACATTCTTTATTCTAACTGCTATTATGGTTATCCCATCTTTGATTTGCTTATGGTTTATTAAAGATAAATTAAAACTTCGTGAAAAATAATTTTTTTTATAAAAGACAATTTTCAAATATTTACAAAAGATCTTCTAGATTTTCAGAGGTTACTTCACAAATTTTATATGGAGAAAAATTTAAAATTTTATCAAAAAATAAAGATTGGATAAAAATAAAATCTTTATTTGATAATTATGTTGGCTATATTAAAAATGAAAAATATGTGAAAAACTATAAACCAACCCATAAGATTTATAAATTAAAAGCTACTATTTTTAGCAAACCAAACATTAAAACTAAAAATTTTATGCCATTTGCATCAAAATTTTCAATAATTCATGAAAATAAAAATTTTATAAAATTTGATAAAAACAAATGGTTAAAAAAAAAAGATATCAAAAAAATTAACCATAAAGAAAAAAATTTTATTAAAATATTAAGATTATTTTTAAAAACTAAATATGTATGGGGTGGTAAAACATACAATGGAATAGATTGCTCAGCTTTATTACAACTATTTTATTATTATAATGACTCATTTTATCCAAGAGATACTAAAGACCAAACCAAATATTCAAAAAGAAAATTAAAAAGAAAAGTGTTTACAGAAGGTGATTTAATTTTTTGGAAAAGTCATGTTGCTGTGTGTATTAATTCTAAGAAATTAATTCATGCTTATGGTCCAGAAAAAAAAGTATTAATAATGCCAATAATAAAAACAATAGAAAGAATTAAGAGAACAGCTCATCTGTCTGTAAAAAAAATATCCTCAATAAAATATTAGCTTCTTCCAAAATCAGGTTTATTAATATCTTGTTTTAATTTAATGATTTTTGTTCTTACTTTTTTTGTTTGAATTAATTTTCTTAAAATTGATTTGTTGTTTTTTGAATTAATATCTTTTTTAAAAGAATTTAGGTTTTTGATAAATAAATCAATAGCTTTTGAGATATTTTTATTATTGTTAAAGAATATATCTCTCCACATAATTTCATTTGAAGCTGCTATTCTTGAAAAATCTCGCAAACCACCTGCACTATATTTAATCAAATCATAATTTTGTATTTTTTCAAAATCTTGTGCTGACTTGACTAGATTGTACGCAATCAAGTGTGGGAGATGACTGGTTATAGAAAAAATTTTATCATGTTTTTCTGGACTCATAATAACTACTTTTGATCCAATCTTTTTCCAAAATTTATTTAATATAGCCAAGTGATTTTTCTTGGTATTTTTATCTTTTATTAAAACACACCATTTATTCTCAAATATATCTTGCTTTCCATGCTCTGGTCCACTTACCTCAGATCCTGCAATAGGGTGACTTTGGGTCCAAATAATATCTTTTCTTAAAAATTTTTTAATAATCTTTGAGGACTCTGTTTTAGATGAACCTATATCTGTCACAATAGTTTCAGGGGATAAAAATCTATTCATTTTAAGAATAAGATTCTTATACTCACTCATTGGTGTACACAAAATAATCAAATCTGACTTTACAACTCCATCTTCTAATTTTTTTACAAGTATCCCGGGGAGTTTTAACTTTTTTATTTTTATAATATTAGACTTTAATTTCTCATAAATATAAATCTTATTAGCCATCTTTTTTTTTTTAATTCTTCTCAACAAAGATGATCCTAATAAGCCACACCCTATAATTAAAATATTTTTCATATTAATTTAAAATTTTTTTTGCAGCGTCCATAAATGCTAAATTTTCATTTTTAGACCCTATAGTTAATCTTAATTTGTTTTTAATGTGATAACCATCTTCTGTTGATCTTACAATTATTCCTTTTCTTTTTAATCTCTCATAAAAATACTTGGCTGTATATTTGCATTTTTCAAAATCTAAAAACAAGAAGTTTGCAGAAATTGGATTTGAAGAAATTTCATACTTTTCAAGATATACTTTAATTTTTTTAGCATAATATAAATTGTGTTTAATTGATCGTTCTATAAATTTATTATCTTTTAGCGACTCGCTTGCAGCCAATTGTGCAATGTGACTAACATTAAACGGAGGTTTTATAACATTTAATGCATTTATTATTTTTTTTGATCCATATCCCCACCCAACTCTTAAAGAGGCTAATCCAAATATTTTAGAGAATGTTCTTAATACAAAAACATTCTCTTTATTTTTAAATAAGTCTAATCCTGATTTGTAGTCTACATTTTGCATATATTCTGCATAAGCATCATCCACTACCAATAATATATTTTTATCTAGTTTTTTTCTAAGATCTAATATCTCTTTTTTTGACAAATAAGTTCCTGTAGGATTGTTTGGATTAGCAAGAAAAACAATTTTTGTATTTTTTGTTACTTTTTTAAGTATTTCAGTATTTGAAATTTTAAAGTTAATTTCTTTCGCAAATTTAACTTTTGCATCAACAATATTTGCATAAATTCTATACATCAAAAAACTGTATTCTGGAACCACAACTTCATCTTTTGGCTTTAAAAATAATTGACAGATCATTTGAATAACCTCATCAGAACCTGCTCCACATATAATTTTATCATAATTACATTTAAATTTTTTTGATATTTCTTTTCTTAGATTTTCAGATTTGCTGTCTGGATATCTCTCTAGGTTTAGCTTCTTATTAGATATTACCTTAATTACCTTGAGACTTATTCCCAAAGCTGACTCATTTGCTGATAATTTAATAATATTATTTTGTTTTTTAATTTTAGATTTACCTGGCTTATAAGGCTCAATATTAAAATTTTTAAATTTTGGAGTAGTCATATTTTTAATTTATGAGTTCTTTATAGATAAAATTATAAATTTTTACATAGAATAAGGCAATTTTTAAAAAAATTGACATAATAAATAACATCTTGTACAAAATTTATGCGCTGATTTAACTGAATTGCGAGCGCTAAAAAAAAACTGCTAAAAGTGTTTTTTTTCGCTCAATTCAAATAATAGCTTCTATTATGAATACTGATATAAATTTAAAAATTCTTATAGTTAAAAAACCACTTAAACTAGATTGTGGAAAAACTATTAATAATTTCCCAATTGCATACGAAACCTATGGATCTTTGAATGAAAAAAAAGACAACGCTATTTTAATTTTTCATGCATTAACAGGTGATCAATTTGTAAGTGGCTTAAATCCAATTACAAATAAAGACGGTTGGTGGTCTTATGCGGTTGGTCCCAATAAAGCAATTGATACGAACAAATATTTTATAATTTGTTCAAATGTAATTGGTGGGTGTCTGGGATCATTTGGACCAAGTCATAAAGATCCAGATACACAAAAAGTTTTTGGTATTAATTTTCCAGTAATTACTATTAATGACATGGTAAATGCTCAGAATAATTTACTTGATCACTTTGGTATAAAAAAACTTTTTTCTGTCGTAGGAGGATCAATGGGTGGAATGCAAGTTCTACAATTTATTAGTAATTTTCCAGATAAGGCTAAAACCGTAATTCCTATTGCATGCACCTCGAATCATTCTGCTCAAAATATTGCATTTAATGAACTTGGAAGACAAGCGATTGCTGCAGATAGTAATTGGAATGAAGGAAATTATAATTCTATAGATACTATACCAAATAAAGGTCTGGCTGTTGCAAGAATGGCAGCTCATATTACTTATCTTTCAAAAAAAGGCCTTCAAGAAAAATTTGGAAGAAAATTACAGGAAAGAGAGGATCTTAAGTTTGGATTTGATGCAGATTTTCAAATCGAAAGCTACCTAAGATATCAAGGATCAGTTTTTGTAGATAGATTTGACGCAAATAGTTATCTTTATATTACTAGAGCTATGGATTACTTTGATTTAGGCAAACAATTTAATGGAAATTTATCAGATGCCTTTAAAAAGACCAAAGCTAAATTTTTTATAATATCTTTTACTTCAGATTGGCTTTACCCCACTCAAGAAAATAAAGATATAGTAATTGCTTTAAATGCTATTGGTGCAGATGTGGGTTTTGCTGAAATTGAGTCAGACAAGGGGCATGACTCTTTCTTACTTAATGTTCCAGACTTCCTGAATGCGCTTAAAAATTTTTTAGATAAATCTTATATAGAAAATTAATTATGAAAAATGAATTTAAAGTTATTGCTGATTTAATTGAGAAAAATAAAAAAGTTTTAGATGTTGGTTGTGCAGATGGCACTTTGATGAAATTTTTGAAAGATAATAAAAATATTAACATTAGGGGATTAGAAATTTCAAAAGATAAAGTGCAAAAATGTATAGCAAAAGGTTTAACAGTAATTGAAGGAAATGCTGAAAAAGATTTAATGCAATTTCCTGACAAATCTTTTGATTATGTTGTTTTAAGTCAAACACTTCAGGCATTTCTAAATCCTGAACTAGTAATAAATGAATTATTAAGAGTTGGAAAGAAAGCAATAGTTACAATACCTAATTTTGGTTATTGGAAAATTAGAGTTAATTTATTGACTAAAGGAACAATGCCTATAACCAAAACCTTGCCTGATGAATGGTACAACACTCCAAATTTACACATGTGTACAATTAAAGATTTTGTTCATTTTATAAAATCTAGAAATTTTAAAATTTTCAAATCATTAGCTCTAAATAATGAGAACGTTTCATTAATCAATAATGCCAATCTAGGAGTTAAAAACTTGTTTGCTGAACTAGGGATATTTTTAATTGAGAAATAATATGAGAATTGAAATAATTCCATGCTTACAAGATAACTACAGTTATTTGATGATTGATGAATCTAATAATACTGCGTGCGTTATTGATCCTAGTGAAGCTGAACCAATTATAAACTTTATAGAAAAAGAAAATATTAATTTAAAATATATTTTAAATACTCATCATCATTTTGATCATATCGGGGGCAATATAGATCTTAAAAAAAAATATAATTCAATTGTAGTTGGTTATAAAGATGATGCTGATAGAATTCCTGGAATAAATTTTTTGGTCGAAAACAATAAAGTTTGGAAAGCTGATAATTTTGAAGCAAAAATTATTCACGTTCCTGGACATACCACTGGCCATATTAGTTTTTATTTTTTTAACGATAAATTAATCTTTACTGGAGACACGCTATTTTCTCTTGGTTGTGGAAAAATTTTTGAAGGCACCTATCAAGAAATGTTTAATTCTCTGAATAAGATAAAAAGCCTTCCTGAAGATACTAAAATTTATTGTGGGCATGAATATACGCTTCAAAATTCTAAATTTTGTATTAAGCATGATCCTAAAAATTTAAATTTACAAAATAAGATATCTAAGATTAATGAAAAACTTAAAAATAACATGCCTACAATTCCATCTATTCTGAAAGATGAAATGGAATGCAATATATTTTTAAGAGCAAAAAACCTCGAATCCTTTTCAAAATTGAGAGATTTAAAGGATAATTTTTAGTTAATTCGACTTGACTAAAACCTTCCTGCAACTATATTGCGGTAACTTAAATTTAAATTCTTACTATGTCATACGCAATAATAAAAACAGGTGGAAAACAGTATAAGGTAAAAGCTGGTGAAATCCTGAAAATTGAAAAATTACCAGATTCAAAACCTGAGTCTAAAATAGAATTCAGCGAAATACTTGCATACGGTGATGATAAATCTATAGAAATAGGTGCCCCACATGTTGAGGGTGCTAAAGTAGAGGCTGATTTAATTAAAAATGGTAAAGATAGAACTATATTAATATTCAAAAAAAGAAGAAGGCAGAATTCAAGAAGAAAAAATGGTCATAGACAAGAACACACAATGATTAGAATTAATAAAATTTTTTCTAAAGATGGTAAAGTTTTATCTGAAGCAGAAAAAATGGTTAAACCAACTAAAAAAACTGAAGCTGAGGTTAAAGTAAAAACTGAAGCAGCAAGCAAATAAATTAGGTAAGTTATGGCAACAAAAAAAGCAGGTGGATCATCGAGAAACGGACGAGATAGTGCCGGGCGAAGGCTTGGAGTTAAGAAGTACGGTGGTGAAGTAGTAATTCCTGGAAACATAATTGTTAGACAAAGAGGAACAAAAATTTTTCCTGGTGAAAATGTGGGAATGGGCAAAGATCATTCAATTTTTTCAGTTGTAAAAGGTAAAGTTGTGTTCAAAAAAGGTAAGTCAGACAGAACAACAGTTTCAGTAAAACCCAATTAATAGTACAACTTAAATAGATGTTGTATTATGAAATTCCTAGATCAAGTTAAAATTTATATTAAAGCTGGCAATGGTGGAGATGGCTCACCAAGCTTCAGAAGAGAGAAATATGTTGAGTATGGAGGACCAGATGGTGGCGACGGTGGTAAGGGTGGATCCATAGTTTTAAGAGCAGAAGAAAATCTTAACACACTAATTGATTATAGATATCTACAACACCATAAAGCACAACGAGGAGAAAATGGAGCTGGACAAAATCGTACAGGTAAAAGTGGTGACGATTTAATTTTAAAAGTACCTCTTGGCACTCAAGTGTTTGAGGAAGATAATAAAACTTTAATATTTGATTTTAATAAAAAAGGAGAAGAATTTGTTGCTGGAATTGGCGGAAAAAGTGGACTTGGAAATACTAGATTTAAAAGCTCAACAAATAGAGCTCCTAGAAAATTTACCAGAGGTGCTATTGGGGAAGAATTTACAATTTGGCTTCAATTAAAAACTATCGCTGATATTGGTATAATTGGATTACCTAATGCTGGGAAGTCAAGTTTGTTGGCAGCAATAACAAATGCAAATCCAAAAATTGCTAACTATAGATTTACTACTCTCAATCCTAATCTTGGAGTTGCCTCTTATGATGATAAAGAAATAACAATTGCTGATATTCCTGGTCTTGTAGAAGGTGCTCACGAAGGAGTAGGTCTTGGAATTCAATTTCTAAAACATATTGAAAGATGTAAATCATTATTACATTTAATAGATATTACAAATTTAGATTTAAATGACTCCTATGAACAAGTTAAAAATGAATTAAAAAATTACAGTCCAAAATTACTTGAAAAAAAGGAGTTAGTTGTGCTTAACAAAATCGACCTGGTTGACGAAAGCACCGTTAAAGAAGTAATAGATCATTTTTCTAAGAATAAAAATTGTGAAATAATGACTATGACAACTTTAGAAAAAGATTCTATATCCAAAATTAAAGCTAAGTTATTGTCGTATGTATCTTAAAAATTCTAAAATAATCGTTATCAAAATTGGTTCATCACTTCTTGTTGATAATAATAAAAAAATAAGAAAAAAATGGTTGTTAAGCTTTGCAAAAGATATCAAAAAATTAAAAGATACAAATCAAAAATTAGTTATTGTTAGTTCTGGTGCAATAGCACTTGGATGTAAAAAAATGAATATTAATAAAAAAACTATTAAGCTTGATAAAAGCCAGGCGATAGCTTCAATCGGGCAAATTGAATTAATGAATTTATTCTCTCTGACATTTAAAAAATATAAATTAAATATTTCGCAAATTTTACTTACTCTTGAAGATACCGAAGAAAGAAGAAGATCTTTAAATGCAAAAAGAACTTTTGAGAATCTTTTTGACCTTGGGTTTATTCCGATTGTGAATGAAAATGATACTATAGCTACAACTGAAATAAAATATGGTGATAATGATAGATTGGCGTCCAGAGTTGCACAAATAACTGATGCTGATACTTTAATTCTGCTCTCAGATGTAGATGGCCTTTACACAAAAAATCCCAAAATATTTAAAGATGCTAAATTAATAAAAAAAGTAGATGATTTACAAAAAGATTTAAAAAACGTTAATATCAAAGGTGTTAATGAATATGGTAGTGGTGGAATGCAGACTAAAATTGAGGCAGCAAAAATCTGTCAGTTAGCTGGTTGTAATATGGTGATTGCAAATGGATTGCACCTAAACCCTATTTCAATAATTACTGAAAAAAATAATTGTACATGGTTTAGCTCCAAGGTTTCAAAACTAGATGCAAGAAAGAAATGGATAATTAGTTCAATTGCACCAAAAGGTTCTATTATAATTGATGATGGTGCTAAAAAAGCTTTAAGATCTGGAAAAAGTTTATTAGCTGCTGGAATAAAAAAAATATCAGGCAAATTTAATAAAGGAGATCACATAAAAATTTTAGATAAAAAAAATAATGAGTGTGCTAGAGGCTTGAGTTCTTTTACATCTGATGAAATAGTTAAAATTATGGGTCACCATTCTAATCAAATAGAAAAATTGTTAGGCTATGTTTCTAAATCAGAAGTAATTCATAAAGATGATATGGTGGAGGTTTAAAATGAACAAATTTATGAATTTAATTGGTATTAGAGCTAGGAAAGCACTAGAAAAAAAAATTGATAGCAAGGTCAAAAATAAGGTTTTGAATGACTATACTTTGTTACTTTATAGAGAAAAAAATCTTATTTTAATTGAGAACAGAAAAGATATTAAATTTGCTGAGAATAAAAAAATAAAAGAAAACCTGATTAATAGGCTGCGTGTTGATGAGATTAAATTAATAAGCATTAGAGACTCTATAAAAAAAATCTCAAAATTAAAGGACCCTGTTGATGTCACTTTAGAAAAGTGGAGCAGACCTAATGGATTAGATATAAAAAGAGTATCAATTCCAATAGGTGTTATTGGGGTAATCTATGAGAGTAGACCAAATGTTACTGCCGACGTTGCAGGTTTATGTTTTAAATCTGGAAATGCAGTAATACTAAAGGGTGGGTCTGAAGCTATAAATAGTAATAGAATTTTAGCAAAATTATTTAGACAAGCTCTGAAGATAAATAAAGTTGATGAAAATTTTGTTCAATTTGTTGATTCTAAAGAAAGAAAAATGGTTGATATTATGCTTTCAAAGATGAATAAATATATCGATGTATTAATTCCCCGTGGAGGAAAAAACTTAGTTAAAAGAGTTCAAAAATTCTCAAAAGTTCCTATCATTGGACATCTAGAAGGTCTTTGTCATACGTTCATAGATAAAGATGCTGAATTGAATATGGCATCAAAAATTGTTTACAATGCAAAATTAAGAAATACTAGCATTTGTGGTGCAACAGAAACTATCTTAATGCATGAAAAAATAGTAAAAAAATTTTGTAATCCTATTTTAAAAAAACTTGAGGAGAAAGATTGTAAAATATATGGAGATAAGCTTTTAAAGAAATACTACAAAGGAAAATTGTATCCTGTAAAAGAAAAAGATTGGTCTACAGAATATTTAACAGCAGCTGTATCAGTCAAAATTGTAAAAAGTTTAAAAGAAGCTATTGATCATATAAACAAATATGGGACCATGCATACAGATGCCATAATTACTAAAAATAAAAAAACTGCGGTACAATTCTTAAAAAATGTCAAAAGCTCGATTGCAATGCATAATACTTCAACTCAATTTGCTGATGGTGGTGAATTAGGTTTTGGGGGTGAGGTAGGTATCTCAACAAATACTCTACCACCAAGAGGTCCTGTTGGATTAAATCAATTAGTTTCATATAAATATGAAATTTCAAGTAAAGGAAAAATAAGAGACTAAATTGAATAATAAGAAAATCAAAATTGGAATATTAGGTGGATCCTTTGACCCAGCTCACAAAGGTCATTTAGCAATCTCAAAAGAAGCTAAAAATCGATTTAATCTTAAAAAAATCATCTGGGCAATAACTAAAAAAAATCCATTTAAAATAAAAAGTGAAACAGCTCTATCTAAGAGAACTAAAGATTGTAAAAAAATTATTGGATCAAATTCTTTTATAAAAGTAAAGTTTTATGAGAATATTATTAAATCAAACAAGACAATTGATTTAATTAACTATATTAAAAAAGATAACAATATAGAAATTTATTTTTTAATGGGAGCAGATAACTTAATTAACTTTCACAAATGGCATAAATCAAAATTAATTTCACAAAAATGTAATATTTTAGTGTTTGACCGTCACGGATACAAAAAAAATTCTTTAAAATCAAAGACATTTAAGGAGCTAGACAAAAGCATTCTTACATTTGTTAAATTTAAAAAAGTCAATATTTCATCTTCTCAATTAAGAAAAATTTGATAGTCTAATTTTTAATTAATGAATAAAATTTCAGATCTTAAAAAAATTGTACTTAACACACTAGATCTTAACAAGGCAAAAGATATTGTAACAATTGACCTTAAGGGTAAAAGCTCAATGGCTGATTATATGATTATTGCAAGTGGCACGTCTTCAAAACACATTCAATCTTTATCAGAGCAAGTTTTAGAAAAACTTAAAAATAGTGGCTTTAAAAATTCTAAAATAGAAGGAAAAGAAAGCAGTGAATGGAAACTGGTAGATGGAATTGATTTAATTGTGCATATATTTCATCCAGATAAAAGAAAGTTTTATGAGCTTGAAAAAATTTGGTCAGAACTAATTCCAAAAGAAAAAGTTGTGATATGAAAAAAATTCAACTTTATTTAACAGTTTTTTTTGTGTCTTGTTTTTTCACATACACAATAAATTCAGCAGAAATTGATATTTATAAAAAAATTGATCTTTTTGGAGAAGTTCTTGAAAAAATAAATAAAAATTATGTCGATGAAATTAATCAATCTAAAAGCATGGACTCAGCTATAAATGGTCTTCTTCAGTCACTAGATCCTTATTCAGCATACATGTCTCCTGAAATTTTTAAAGAAATGCAAACTGAAACTAGTGGCAAGTTTGGAGGCCTTGGAATTGAAGTTGGCATGGAGGCAGGTGTTGTAAAGGTCATTTCTCCAATTGATGACACTCCAGCATCAAAAGCTGGTATAAAAGCTGGAGACTACATTGTTAAAATTAATAATATTCAAGTTCAGGGTAAATCTTTAACTGAGGCTGTTGAGTTGATGAGGGGTCTAGTTGGCTCAAGTATAGAATTAACTGTTAGAAGAAAGGGTGTTAAAAAAGCTCTTATATTTAACATAACAAGAGAAATAATAGAAGTGCAATCTGTTAAATCTGATCTTTTAGATAATAATATTGGATACATTAGACTAACTTCTTTTAACGATAACAGTAGTCAACAAATAAAAACACAAATTAAAAAATTAAAGAATAATAAAAATTTAAATGCGTTCATTTTAGATTTAAGAAATAATCCTGGAGGGTTACTATCTCAAGCAATCAAGATTTCAGATTTTTTTTTAGAAAATGGTGAGATAGTATCAACAAAAAGTAGAAAAAAATCTGAAAACAGAAAGTGGTTTGCTAAAAAAGGTGACATTACAGAAGGTAAAACTTTATTGGTTCTGATAAACTACGGATCTGCATCGGCATCCGAAATTGTTGCTGGTGCACTTAAAGATCATAAAAGAGCAATTATACTTGGGGAAAGTAGTTATGGTAAAGGATCCGTACAATCTATCATTCCCCTTAAAAATAAAGGTGCAATACGTCTAACTGTTGCAAAATACTACCTCCCTTCTGGAAAATCAATATCAGAAGTTGGTGTTAAACCAGATATAGAGGTTAGCGAAGAAGGTGATAATTTCAGAATTAAAACTGATACTGATAATCAATTAAATTACGCTATTAAACTACTCAACGGTTAATGAAAAAAAATTTCAGCAAAGTGCCACTAAGAAATGGTGTGGGAATAATTGTGCTAAATAAAGAAAATAAAGTATTTGTTGCTAAAAGAATAGATAATCCAAAAAATTTTTGGCAGATGCCACAAGGTGGGGTTGACGAAGGTGAAGATCTTTTAAAAGCTGCTTATAGAGAATTAGAAGAAGAGACTAGTATTAAGAATGTAGAATTAATTAAAGAATTAGAGGGCACAATAACATACAAACTACCTGATCATTTATTAGGTATTATTTGGAAGGGTAAATATAGAGGACAAAAACAAAAATGGTTCTTAATGAGATTCATCGGTGAAGAAAAAGAGATAAATATTAAAACAAAAATTCCAGAGTTTTTAGATTGGAAATGGATTGAGCTAGATCAAATAACCAATGTTGTTGTTGACTTCAAACTACACGTTTATAAAGAACTTAAAGAAAAAGTTAAAAAATTTATTAATTAAGAGATCTTAATACATCCATTTTTTGATCAACCAAATATTTAGACTGGTCATTTATATCTGGGTTACTTGACTCTTCTTCTGCTAATTTTAATAACTCTTGTATTTTTGTTTTGTCCATATGTTGAATATTAAAAATCGAGCTAGTCAATACTGATAAATTATTATCTTTAAATTCAACAATTCCATCTTCAACATAATAATTTTCTTCTCCAGATTTAGAAAATAATTTAATTATTCCAGGCTTTAAGAATGAAATAACAGAAATATGATCCTTTAAAATTCCCATTTCTCCTTCAAAAGCAGGTACAATAACTTCTGTTACATCTTCTTTTGAAAGAAAAGATTTCTCAGGGTTTACGATTTCTATCTTAAACTCTTCACTCATTATGCAGCAGCATCCTTCGCCATTTTTTCTGCTTTTTCTATGGCCTCTTCAATTGTTCCTACCATATAAAATGCAGCTTCAGGTAAGTGATCATACTCACCATTACAAATTGCAGCAAATCCTTTAATTGTAGATTCTAGATCTACTAATTTTCCTGGAGAGCCAGTAAATACTTCCGCAACAAAGAAAGGTTGTGATAAGAATCTTTGAATTCTTCTAGCTCTTGCTACAGTTAATTTGTCTTCTTCGGAAAGTTCATCCATTCCTAAAATCGCAATAATATCTTGAAGAGATTTATAAGTTTGAAGGATTTTTTGCACTTCTCTTGCAACTCTGTAATGCTCATCTCCAACTATTCTTGGATCTAATATTCTAGAAGTAGAGTCTAGAGGGTCAACTGCTGGATAAATTCCAATTTCAGCTATTTGTCTAGATAATACTGTTGTTGCATCCAAGTGAGCAAAAGATGTAGCAGGTGCTGGATCAGTTAAGTCATCTGCCGGTACATAAATCGCCTGCACAGACGTAATCGATCCTTTGTTAGTTGTTGTAATTCTTTCTTGAAGGTTACCCATGTCGGTAGCCAATGTAGGTTGATAACCAACAGCCGAAGGGATTCTTCCTAGAAGTGCTGACACCTCAGAACCTGCTTGTGTAAACCTAAAAATATTATCTACAAAGAATAGTACATCTTGACCTTCTTGATCTCTAAAGTACTCAGCTACAGTCAATCCTGTAAGAGCAACTCTTGCTCTAGCTCCTGGTGGCTCATTCATTTGTCCATAAACTAGTGCTGCTTTTGATCCTGGTCCCTCAGGTTTAATAACTCCTGAATCTATCATCTCGTGATAAAGATCATTTCCTTCTCTAGTTCTTTCTCCAACTCCAGCAAATACTGAAAATCCACCGTGTGCTTTTGCTACGTTATTAATTAATTCCATAATAAGTACTGTCTTACCAACACCCGCACCACCAAATAGACCAATTTTTCCACCTTTGGCATATGGCGCTAATAAATCAACTACTTTAATTCCTGTAACTAGAATTTCTGTTTCTGTTGATTGATCACTAAATTCAGGTGCAGCTCTGTGAATTGGCCATTTTTCTTTTGTCTTAACTTCACCCTTTTCATCAATAGGTTCACCTATTACATTTATAATTCTTCCTAAAGTTTCAGGGCCAACTGGAACCATAATAGGAGAGCCTGTAGCAGTTACTTCATCTCCTCTTTTTAATCCCTCTGTAGCATCCATTGCAATTGTTCTAACACTTGATTCACCGAGGTGCTGAGCAACTTCCAAAACTAGTCTATTATCACCATTTTTACATTCTAATGCTGATAAAATTTCTGGTAATTCTCCATCAAATTTTACGTCTACTACTGCTCCAATAATTTGTGTAATTTTTCCT
>Ga0075445_10000515_pt1 | contig 20675 bp, 17 predicted proteins | sample CoawatmetaG02DNA_FD_72350 | JGI IMG/M metagenome (GOLD analysis project Ga0075445, IMG submission 72350) | Marine microbial communities from the West Antarctic Peninsula - Coastal water metaG029-DNA | ecosystem: Environmental > Aquatic > Marine > Coastal | place: Atlantic Ocean: West Antarctic...
GATAATAATATCATATGTATTTTTTGTTAAGGTAGGCAGGGATGTTATTAGGATGAATATGAGTTTTCGTTGGCTTTATTTTCTGAATCCAATGCTTATTTATATTTCACAAATGATTAATAAGGAAGTTTTTTTGCTTGCTATGGTTTCTATGATAGCTTACTATTGCACACTTAAGAGACGCAGAATTAGAAATTTTATTCCATATTTTTTTGCTATTTTTATTATAGCTTTTGTTCGTTATCCCTTCATATTGCTAGGAACTTTAAGATTTCTTATCAAGCGAAATCAAGTTAGCATAACTAGACTCATTTTTTTTATTGTAATAATACTGTTAGTTAATGGTTATAGGCTTTCATTAGTTAATTATGAAAGTTCTGTCGAATTAGTTAAAAGTGATGGCATTACTATGAAAGCTTTTGAATATAACAAATATTATCTAGGTTCTTTACTTATGGCACCATTAAAAATTATTGGCTTTTTTTATGATTTAATACAAAATTTATTTACGCCATATATTTCGGACCAAGGTAAATTTAATCTAAATCATATTTCAACAATTCCCATTATTATTGCCTTGCTATTTCAATATAGGTCAATTATTTATTTTATAAAAAATCCAATATTGGCTTTGAGAGGGCCGTTTGGACCATTACTTGCTTTTGTATTAATTTATCTAACCATCATTTCAGGAAATATTTATATCCATGACCGTTACCTATGGCCGATTATGCCCTTATTAGTTCTTATTCTATTTGGGATAAGAAAGAAAATTTTGAGAGATAGGGGCTAGAAATATGAGCATACTAGCTGTTGATCTAACTTATCAGCCAACTGGAGGAACTTTATCACAAATAAAAGAAATAATTAAGAATATCGATTCTTATGATTTTAATAAAGTAGTTTTCTTCACAACTAAAGATAATTTATATTTATTTGAAAATACTAATGAAGAAAAAGTAATTCTTAAAAATGTTTTTTTTTCAAATAAATCAATTGTGATTCGAACTATTTGGGCGCAAATTGTTTTACCAATTTTATTAATTTTAAATCGTATAGATATATTGTTTTGTCCTGGAAATATATCTCCTATATTTAATACTAGAATAAAAACACAATGGATTGGCACAATAGGTCCATTTGAAAATAAATTTATTTCTTCATATAGTATGAAAGAAAAAATTAAAATTTATATTACCAAATATCTGATGATATTTTCTTCACGTACTTCAGATTTTGTTATTTTTGAATCAGATTACACGAGGAATTTATTTTTAAAAAAGTACAAGCAAAAAAAAGAAAAATCATCTGTACTTCATAGGGGCCATCATGAATTTTTTAAACCCGTTGAGACATATGAGTCAAAAATATTTGCTGAGAATGATTACAAGGAATATATTTTAATAGTTTCTCACTTATATCCATACAAAAATATAGAGTTATTTCTTGAAGCATATTCCCATTTGCGTCTTTATGACAGAGATTTATATGTGATGATTGCAGGTTCAATTTCTGATGAAAAATATTATCAAAGACTTAAATTAATGGTGAATGAATTAGGAATTTCTAAGTTTATAATTTTTTTAGGTCAAGTTGAAAAAGAGAGCTTAAGGGAGTTATATTCTCAATGCAAGATTTTTGTCTTTACCTCTCCGTTTGAAAATTTTGCTGCTACGCTTATTGAAGCAATGAATTGCTCTGCCCCAATCATCACGACAAATACAACTGCAATGCCAGAAGCATGTGGTAATGCTGCATTATATTTCTCTCCAGACTCCATTCAAGAGCTGTCAGACTGTATTATGGTTTACCTGAATGACGAGAAAACCAGGTTAATGTATAAAAAACTGGCATTATCAAAATCAAAAGAGTATGAAGTATATTCTGAGATTGATAAAAAAATAAACCAATTATTAAGAAAATTAATTTAACAAAATAAGTATTTATATATGAATATATTAGTTACAGGAGGATCTGGTTTTATAGGATCAAATTTGAGTGATTATTTAGTTAATAAAGGTCATTCAGTATCTGTCATAGATAATTTAAGTACAGGATATATCTCTAATTTATCGTCTGTGATTGATGCTATTAGTTTTTACGAAGAAAAGATAGAGTTTTTTGATTTTAATAAGCTACCCAAAATTGATGTCCTAGTTCATTTAGCAGCGCAACCATCGGTTCCTATTTCTGTTGAAAGTTTTGGTAGTAGCTCCTCTTCAAATATCATGGGGACAATTAAGGTGATTGATTATTGCAGGATTAATCGGGTTCCATTAGTCTTTGCATCCTCTTCAGCTGTCTATGGTAATCTTGAATTAGGAGATGATATAAATCCAAGAGTTGATCTTTTAACACCTTATGCAACTGACAAGTATGTCATGGAAATTTATGCTAAAACCGCTTTTAAACTTTATCAACTTCCTAGTATTGGCTTAAGATTTTTTAATGTATATGGCCCTCGTCAAGATTCTACTAGCTACTATTCTGGTGTTATATCTAAATTTATCGATAGTTTATTACGTAAGGAGGCTATCACAATTAATGGAGGGAATCAAACCCGTGACTTTATTTATGTAAAGGATGTCGTTGACATAATCTTTAAGTCAATATTAACTGTAAGTAACACTTCTATTTGTGAGCATTCTAATGTCTTGACTGGAAGATCTATAACAATAAATGAACTAGCCAATATGTTAATTAAGAAAATAGGGGTTAGTGTTGATAAAAACTATCAAAAACTACCTCTGGGTGACCCCAAACAGTCGAATGGAACAATTAATAAAATGGTTGAATTATTAAAAGTTGATTTGAATCAAATGACCCCTATTGACACTGGTCTATCTAAAACAGTTGACTTTATGAGAGTTCAAGCATATAAGTAATTAAAAATATAATTGAATTGTTGAAGGAGATAGAGTAATGATCTTTTTTATAGAAACAAAACGTTCTCAAAAAGAAAGTTTTTTCCTCACTAGAAAAAAGAGCTAAATTGCGCCTGAGACTATATTAATACTTCACAAATGACTTAATTCTATTACTCTATATTTATTCATCAATGCTTATAAATCATCATAAGCATTAATAGAAAAAAGCTTCTTTTTTAAATTAGTTTATGTTTATTAATTGGTTGAACTAAAGTAAATATTTAATTTTATTAATAAGCAAATTCTATTTAAAAAAAATTCTACTCTATAATGGACTATAAAGTTATTGTGAGCTAAAAAAAAATTCATTATGTTTAAAAATAAAATTTTGTTGATAACTGGAGGAACTGGCTCTTTTGGAAATGCCATATTGCGCCGGTTTTTAAACTCTAATATTGCTGAAATACGTATTTTTAGCCGTGACGAAAAAAAGCAAGAAGATATGCGTAAGAAATTCAGCAATCACAAGCTAAAGTTTTATATTGGTGATGTCCGTGATAATGATAGCTTGCGATCAGCTATGCGAGGAGTGGACTATGTCTTTCATGCGGCTGCACTCAAACAAGTTCCATCCTGTGAATTTTATCCAATGCAAGCAGTTAAGACTAATGTTATAGGTACAGAGAATGTATTGGAGTTAGCTATTGAATGTGGAATAAAAAAAGTCATCTGTTTAAGTACAGATAAAGCTGTTTATCCTATTAATGCTATGGGAATTAGTAAAGCTATGATGGAAAAAGTTGCAGTATCTAAGTCCCGTGAGAGTGCCAAAACTGTTATTTGTGTTACACGTTATGGTAATGTAATGGCATCTCGTGGTTCAGTAATCCCATTGTTTGTTAAGTTGATACAAGATAACAAAGAGCTAACGGTTACGGATCCAAATATGACTAGATTTATGATGACTTTGGATGACGCTGTTGATTTAGTTTTGTATGCTTTTAAGAATGGAGCTCCAGGAGATATTTTTGTACAAAAAGCACCTGCAGTCTCAATGGGCGTTTTAGCACAGTCTCTTTGTGAATCAATGGGAAAGAGTGGTTATCCTGTAAGAGTCATTGGAACAAGGCATGGAGAGAAGCGATTCGAGTCATTACTCTCTAGAGAGGAAATGGCTTGTGCTATAGATCATGATAGTTACTTTAAGATTCCTCCAGATTTGAGAGATTTAAATTATGATAGATATACTGAAAAAGGTGAAGAAAAAATTACAAATTCAGTTGAGTATAATTCTGATAATACAACACAGTTAGATCTCGAAGGCATGAAAAATTTGCTAAATAAGTTAAGTTTTATTCAGGCTTCAGTTCGAGGTGAAATTATTGATCCAGAAGAATAGTATGCGTGTACTTGTGACAGGATCAAATGGCTTCATAGGGAAAAATCTAGTAGTTCATCTAAATGAATTAAAAGGTTATAGTATCGAAACCTTCTCCCGAGAAAACACTATTGGCGAGTTACCAGACTTAGTTGAACGCGCCGATGCTATTATACATTTAGCTGGAGAAAATCGAGCTGAGGATGTTTCAGAATTTAGGATAAATAATGCAGAATTAACTCAATCAATTTGCGATGTTATACGCTCTTTATCTCGAAAAATTCCTATTATATTTGCTTCGTCTATTCAAGCTGGATATGCAAATCCATATGGTGAGAGTAAGCGTACTGCTGAAGTAGCTCTTGAAAAGCTTGCCATAGAAACAAAAAATCCTGTATTTATATATCGTTTACCAGGTGTCTTTGGAAAATGGTGTAAGCCACATTATAATTCAGTTGTTGCTACATTTTGTCATAATATAGCACAAGATTTACCGATCCAAATTGATGATCACCTTAAAGAATTAACCCTAGTTTATATAGATGACTTAGTTGCAGAATTTATTGACTCAATCCAAAATCAAAATAAAAGTAGTTTAAAAATTTCTGTACAACCAGAGTACAGAATTTCAGTTGGAAAATTGGCTGAACAAATTAAAAATTTTAGCAATTCACGCTCCACTCTTATATTAGAAAATGTTGGGTCTGGCTTTACTCGAGCGCTTTATTCTACTTATGTAAGTTACCTGCTGCCAGATAAATTCTCCTATTCTGTGCCTACTTATACTGATGAGCGTGGCACCTTTTCTGAAATCCTTAAAACCCAAAAAAATGGACAATTCTCTTTTTTTAGTGCTTATCCTGGAGTAACTAGAGGTGATCACTACCATCACTCTAAAACAGAGAAATTTATCGTAATAAAAGGCACTGCTTGCTTCAGGTTCAGAAATGTAGTTACTAATGAAAATTATGAAATAAGTATAAATAGTAATAACCCGACTATTGTTGATACTATTCCAGGATGGGCTCATAATATTACTAATATTGGTAATGAGGATCTCATAGTTATGCTTTGGGCTAATGAAATTTTTGATAGAGATAATCCAGACACTATTGCATGTGAGGTATAGAATGAAAAAAATGAAAGTAGTAACTATTGTTGGAACCAGACCTGAAATTATAAGACTATCAAGAGTAATCCCTAAGCTAGATCAATTTTGCGATCATGTATTAGTTCACACTGGACAAAATTATGATTATGAGTTAAATGAAATATTTTTTAATGATTTGGGGATTAGGGCCCCAGATTTCTCACTTAAGGCTGCTGGAAAGACTTCTGCTGAAACAATTGGCAAGATTATTATTGCAGTTGATGAGGTTTTAGATATAGTGGCCCCTGACGCATTACTTGTACTTGGTGATACTAATAGTAGTATGGCTGTAATACCTGCTAAAAGAAGAAAAATCCCAATATTTCATATGGAGGCAGGCAATCGTTGTTTTGATCAGCGAGTCCCTGAAGAAATTAATAGAAGGATTGTTGATCATACAGCCGATATTAATTTGACTTACAGCTCCATAGCGCGAGAATATTTAATTCGTGAAGGGTTGCCTGCAGACATGATAATTAAAACAGGTAGTCCATTAAATGAGGTTTTAAGCTATTATAAAAAAAATATTGACTCTTCTAATATACTTGAGAGACTTAAACTGGAAAAAGATGAATTTTTTGTTATTAGTGCCCATAGAGAAGAGAATATTGATTCTGATAATAATTTTCAAAAATTAGTTAATATACTTAATGGTATTGCAGAACATTATAAAATGCCAATTATTGTATCTTCTCATCCAAGGACGCAAAAACGAATTGATACTCTCAGTGTTAAGTTTCACCCTCAAATTAAGCTTTTAAAACCATTGGGGTTTAATGATTATAATAAACTTCAAGTTTCTGCAAAAGCTGTGCTATCTGATAGTGGAACCATTAATGAAGAGTCATCTATTCTCAATTTTCCTGCTCTTAATATTCGAGAGGCGCATGAAAGACCAGAGGGTATGGAAGAGGCATCTGTTATGATGGTTGGCTTAGAGTTTAATCGAGTAATGCAGGCTTTAGAAATTTTAAATGGTCAGCCTAAGGGGCAAAAAAGATTATTACGAGAAGTGCAAGATTACAGCATGCCAAATGTTTCTGATAAAGTTGTGCGTATTATTCATAGTTATACTGACTACGTTAAGCGAGTTGTTTGGAAACAATATTAAAAAAAATCCAATTTAAATCTAAAATATGTAAGTTTTTCTGGCATTTTATTAATAGTAAATAATTTTTCAATATTAGTTAGGCGTAATATAAACGTATGAATTTTGTTATATTGACTGATTATTACCACCCTATTATTAAATCAGGATCAATAATAGTGGGCGACTTAGCTGATCAGCTAATAAAGCAAGGGCATAAAGTAACGATTATAACTTTTGTTAATAATCAAAATATAGACTGTCTAGTAACATTTGAAAATAACATACAAATTATAAGGATTAGAACTATAACTAGACAATTTGGAATGATTGGAAGATTATGGGCTGAATATCGTTATTCTAATAAAATTATAAATAATTTAAAGAAGCTTAAAAATATTAAATGTGACGGAATTATTTGCTATTCGCCCTCTATTTTTTATGGATCAGCCATTAAATGGCTAAAGGTTGAATATAATTCTAAAGCCTATTTGATTGTTAGGGATATATTTCCAAAATGGGCTTTAGACACTGGATTGCTTAAAAAAGGAGTTCTTTATAATTATTTTAAATTTATTGAAAGAAAACTATATAGTGTTGTTGACATAATTGGGATAGAAGCTAAAGCTGATTATGAGTATTTTGAAAAATATGGACTTGAAAAATCAATAAAGATAGAAATATTAAATAATTGGGGCGCTGTTGCTAATCAAGCAGACACTAGATTGCATCAAAATATAACTAACAACAACAAAGTAAATATCGTATATGGCGGCAATATGGGAGATGCCCAAGATCTTTTATCATTGATAAGCTTGATTGATCATTCTATTCTTGATGAAAGGGCTCTTTTGATTCTTATTGGTAGTGGAAATCAATTTGAAAGTATTAAAGATATTATTCATAGAAAAAAAATAAATAATATCATTTTGATGCCTTCAGTTGATAGAAAAACATATTTATCTATTTTGTCTAATGCTGATATTGGCTTAGTCTCCCTAGGCAAAAAAATGTTGTCTAATAATTATCCACTAAAGATGATAGGCTATATGCAGCTTTCAAAACCAATATTAGCATCTGTAAATAAAAATAATGAAATAATTCAAATGATTCTTGATAAGAATGTGGGGCTAGTTTCATTAGCTGGCAATGAGGAGGAGTTTAATAAGAATTTAAATATTTTGATTACAAAAAAAACCCTAAGGAAAGAGAAGGGCAATAATGGATTTAAACTATTTAACGATAAATTTACTGTTCAAGTAGCTTGTTCACAAATTTACAATCACTTCTTATGATTGCTATAAATTTAAATTTTTGATACATGAAGAAAAGAAAACAATTATTTAAGTTTTAGAAATAGTCTTCTTTGAGTTTTTCATATCGATAAATAGTTATTTTAGTTTTTTATGTTTTATTACTCCTAAAGTAACTATTATAATTACACATACATATAATGTGCAGAGTGGGTTACTTTTATGCGCTGATTTTTATTTAATTATAGGGTTCTAAATGCTTCGTTACTTTCTTTCACTTCCTAGACTTAAAAAGCAGTTAATAATGGTATTGATTGACTCAATATTATTAATTTTAATAGTGTTTGTTTCTATGTCTCTTAGATTAGGAGAGATATATATATTCAGTCTCACAGAACAAGAGAACCCCATAATAATTTGGCAATTTTTTGTCGTGCCTTTAATATCCATACCTATATTTTATCAATTTGGAGTTTATAGAATAACTATTCGTTTCATAGTTTTTGATTCATTGCGCTCAATTATTGAAGCAGTTACTTTATATTCACTAATATGTGGAGTCCTTCTATATCTTTTCCCAATATATAGCATGCCACGTTCTGTTATTTTGATTAATTGGATGCTATCTATAATAACTATTGTCAGTATTCGTTTGATTGCTAGCAAGCTATTAACTCCAATAGGAAAGGGTAAAAATAAAAAAAATGTAATCATTTATGGCGCTGGGTCAGCAGGTAGACAGTTGGCTGTTGCATTAAATCAATCTATTGAATACTTGCCGATTGGATTTATTGATGATTCATCTGAATTACATAAGCTATCAATTAACGGATTAATAGTATTTTCACCAAATGCTTTAAAAAAAATAATTAAAAAAAATAATGTGTCAGAAATATTATTAGCGATGCCAAGTTTAACTCCTACTCGTAGAAATGAAATAATTAATTTTTTAGGCTCCTATTCAGTGTTGGTTCGTTCTCTGCCAGCTATGTCTGAGATTGCCGAAGGCAAAGTAATCATTGAGGATTTACGAGAGGTTGATATTAAAGATTTATTAGGTAGGAGTGTTGTAGATTCGAATAAAAAACTACTTAAAAGAAAAATTACTAACAAAATAGTTATGGTTACTGGCGCTGGCGGCTCAATTGGTTCAGAGCTTTGTCGACATATATTGTTATTAAAACCAAAAAAACTTATTCTTTTTGAAATGAGTGAGTCTTCTCTCTATCAAATTGAGCAGGAGCTTATTAGCCTTAATCATTCTAATATTGAGATATTTCCAGTAATAGGCTCTGTTACAGATGAGTTTAGAATGAAATGCATTTTAGAATATTATAATATTCAAACTTTATATCATGCTGCTGCATATAAACATGTTCCATTAGTTGAATATAATCAATCCCAAGGTGTTCTAAATAATTCTATAGGAACAATGGTAGCTGCTCAAGCGGCAATTAATGCTAAAGTTGAGACATTTATATTAATTTCAACTGATAAAGCAGTTAGGCCTACAAATATTATGGGAGTAACAAAGCGAATAGCAGAGTTGATTCTACAGTCTCTTTCTATGACTTCTAGTAGTACTTCTTTTGCAATGGTCCGGTTTGGCAATGTTCTAGATTCAAGTGGCTCAGTAATACCTATGTTCAAAAAACAAATAAAAAGTGGTGGACCTGTAACAGTTACCGACCCTAGAATAGTTCGATATTTTATGACTATTTCAGAAGCAGTTGAATTGGTAATTCAAGCTAGTGCAATGTCAGAAGAGGGAAATTTATTTGTACTAGACATGGGGAAGCCTATACTAATTATTGATTTAGCAACAAAAATGATTCAGTTAAGTGGCTTGCAGGTAGCTGACGAAAGTAATCCAGATGGTGATATAGAAATTAAATTCATAGGATTAAGGCCTGGAGAAAAGCTTTATGAAGAAATATTGGCAACCAAAGCAATTATTAAAACAGAAAATCCGCTGATTTTTAGAGCGGAAGAAGAAATAATTGAATGGACTTTATTAAAGCCAATCTTAGAGGAATTAAAAATTTCTTGTATTAAAACTAATCTGGAAGAAATTAGGAGAATACTTGCTAAACTAGTACCAGAAGGCAAAATTCAATCACCCAATGTAGACCTACTAGCGTTTAATAAAGAGGCTAACAAAAAGTAATATCTTTACCTATCTAGATATTGTTTATCCCTATTTTTTTTGCAAAATAATTGGTGGCTTCAACGTAACCTTCAATATTGCCACAATCAAAACGTTTTCCTTTAAACTTGTATGCTACAACATTTCCATTTAATGCTTGCGCAAGTAGGGCGTCAGTAATTTGTATTTCTCCGTTTTTTCCAGGTTTTATATTTTTTAGTAAGTCAAAAATATCTGGCGTTAGAATGTACCTTCCAATAATGGCCATAAAGTTGGATTTACTTGGATCATCTTTGTTGTCGATAAGTTTAATCAAGTCACTAGAATTTGGCTTTTCAATCATATTTGTTACTCTGTAAATATTATTTGAACCATCAATTAAGTTTCCAGAAATGACTCCATAGCTTTGAACTCGAGAAAAAGGTACTTCTTCAACAGCAATAACTGAGCATTGATATTTATTATAAATTTCAATCATTTCGGAAGTTACTCCATTTACTCCACATTCACACAAATCATCGGCTAGAATAACTGCAAATGGCTCTTTTCCAATTAGAGGCATACCTGTCAAAATTGCATGACCCAATCCTAATTTTTTATCTTGACGTACATAGGTGAATGTAGCTCGTTCTATAACAGCTTTAATATCATCTAAGTAATGCTTTTTAGAAGTTCCACGAAGTTGATGTTCAAGTTCGAATGAATTATCAAAGTGGTCTTCAATCGATCTTTTGCCTCTACCAGTAACAATAGCCATATTAGTTAATCCAGCAGAAAGAGCCTCTTCGACACCATATTGCAATAAGGGCTTAGTGAGAATTGGAAGCATTTCTTTAGGAACTGCTTTAGTTGCAGGTAGAAAACGAGTACCATATCCTGCTGCAGGAAAAAGACATTTCTTAATCAATTTTTTTTACCTTAAATTTATATACATTGAATATGCAAAGTTGTCACTCTAGCATTCATTTACAGACGTTAGAGTAATCATTTATAATACGCTGAAATACAGATTCAAATCTAAATAATCTGAAAAAATATCAAATTTCTAACAATGGAGTTGAGTAATCTTTAATGGAATTCTCAACATTTATTTTAGCCCACAAGATAAATGAAATAATTGCAAATGCAGGAAGTGAGTTATGTTTATAAATAAAGTGACGATCGTTTTTAATTTCAGAATATAAGCTTTCTGATAATAGTTCAGCAACAAGATAATTATTTTTTTTAATAAAATTATTTATACTATTATTCTTGTTAAGTGAATTAAACCATAAGTTAACTGGCATTGTTGGACCACTTTTTGGTGCGTTAATAACATAGTCAGGAAGAGAATTTTTCATTAATTTTCTTTGAAGAATTTTTTTTGAATTCATATACTTTGATTTTGTTGGAACACTGAGCATAAACTCAAATAAATTATGATCTAGATAAGGAGCTCTATTTTCTATAGAATTATTCATTGTTCCCATATCAGCATCATATAACTGAGAATTTATTGTAGTAAAAATATTACTAAAATTAACCTTATTATGAATATCATTTTTCCCAATTTCAAAGCTATGATTAAAGTATTCTTCTGAAATATTTGAAATCATTTTTTTTGCATTGTTATTATTAACTATGCCTTGAAAATAAGGACTTAAAGATTGAGCATGCCAGGATTTAGTTTGAAAAGCGAACCTATATAGAAGATTTAAAGAAATAATTTTATTACTGATGCCACTTCCAAAACTTTTTGTTATGAAATCAAAGTTGTTTGAATTTTTACTATTTATAAGCAAATTAAAAAGAAAATCAGGAATATAGTTTGGTGGCTTTTGCCATGAATAGCCTCCAAAAATTTCATCTCCACCAGCCCCAGTCATTATAACTTTAACATTATTGAGTTTGGCTTGTTCTGACAATGCATAGAATATTAGAACCCCAGAGTTAACAAATAATCTTTCATAGTTTGAAGCAATTTTTACAATATTCTTATTATAATAATCAGCATTAATTTTACTGATGGAAATATTTGATTTTTGCTCGTCTAAATATCTATTCAGTATTTGAGTGTCAGTTGTATTTTTTTCAATACTTTCCTTTCCTTCAATTTTTGCAACAAACTTATGTATTGTTTTTTTGGAATATTTCTCTAATGAGTGGTTTATTGACATCGAGTCTAAGCCACCACTTAGAAATATACCAACGTCAACATCACTTCTAAGTCTTAACTTAATTGACTCATCAAATAAATACTTATAGTTTTTTTCAATCTCATCATATGAATAGTTAATCTTATTAATTTTTGGTAGGTACCATTTATATTCTTTAATACTAAAATTATGGTTAATTTCAAGATATGAACCTGGATTTACATTAAATACATCTTTGTATAATGATTGATTGCCTAATAAGAACCATGAGTATAAATTTGATGCAATAGCTGCATTATTGACTTTCAAATCTGTAATTTCTTTTATAGCTTTTATTTCTGATCCAAATAAAATTGAATCTAAGCATTTATGAAAATACAATGGTTTTTTTCCAAAACGATCTCGTATTAAAAAAAACTTGTCTTTTAACTCGTCAATTATTACAATAGAAAAGAAACCATTAATTTTGTTTACAAAATCAATCCCATATTTTTCATATAATAAGGGAATAACCTCACAATCGCTTGAAGTTTTGAATTCATAAGAGTCATTAAATTCTTGCTTTAATTCAAGATAATTGTAAATCTCTCCATTAACATATACTGTAACTTTATTATGCTTGAAAGGTTGCATAGCACTTTCAGATAGATCAATTATGGATAATCTATTAAAAGCAACTGCCCAATTTTTTCCATTTGTAATATTTTGAGAGTCAGGCCCTCTATGGAATATTTTTTCTGAAGCTTTTGATAAATCAAAGCTCTGATTACTAAGGTATCCTACAAATCCACACATATATTAATTAAGAAATTCCTTCCAAATTTTAATCCAGTTTTTATCATTAGGATTACCAAGCTCTTTAAATGTTAATTCTCGCAACTTTTTAGTTTCTGGACTATCCCACCAAGATAAAGGATTATCCCAAATTTTATTTATATGATTAGCGGCTATTATAGGGTCATAAAAAATAATATTTTCTTTTTCTAACCTATTAACTAAATCTTGAAATTTTGGGTGAAATTTCCAATGATTTTGTGGGAAAACTAATATAGTTGTTCTGCCGGAGGCTAATGCTTCAATAAAAGTTGTTTCAGGATATGTACATATAATAATTTTAGCTAATTCAAAGCTTTTATATAAATTTCTATCTGTTATAAAATTTGCTGCAGGAATTAACTTTCTCATTATTTTTTCCTCATTCATACCAAGGTCTTGATCTGGCTTAATACTGAAGTTTTTTTGAATATCAGTATTTAAATTTTGAAAAAAAATATCATATTGATTAATGTGATCAATAGAGTGAATACCATGGGGAGTTGAATCAAAGCACCTTTGAAAAATCCATTGTTTCGAAAAAGGAACTAATAAGCAAGATTTTCCTTTTTTCTTTTTAATTGAGGGAGCTGTACATAATTTTATAGGAGGTAATTGTGTATCTTTTGTGTGAATGGGTGTGTGCCAAGTTGCATGAAAATCTGAAATCTCTTCTTCAAAATCATAATCTTTTGTTTTTTGAGGAATTGATCCTCCATGCTGATGTGAAATCAGATTTATATTTGAATTTAAGGAGCAAAAAGCAAGCCAAAATCTAATATAAAAATTACCATAAAGTACATTATCAAAAACAACATTTTTAGGAACGATGTTTATTTTTTCAATTGATTTTTGAATTTTACTAAAATCTTCAACAATACTTATTGGGAGTGTATCAACAATGTCTTTATAAATAAAATGTTCAAATTTATTTGAAGCTTTAAGGTTAATTTGAATTGAATTCCTTAAGTGCTTATCAAATTTACTTTTTTCCCCTTTATAAGTAAAGTCACTAAAAAAAAATCTAGGCATTTGAAGTAATTTTAGTTGTATCCAAATATATGTCAATCGAGGCATATTAATATCTATAAAAACAGTTTTAAACTTAAAAAAGAATATGGATAAAATCTTATCTAATAAAATTATTATTGGTTTTATTACATTTTTTTTAATTGTGAATTGATTAGAAATTTGAATCGAATTTATTTTTTTAATGTAATTAATTTCATCAGTAAAATTAGTATCTTTAAAATGATCTTCAACCTTTACCTGAATGAGTTCTTTATATTCTGTGGAAAGAATTTTCTGATATAAATATTGAGAATATAAAACTGATCTTATTTGGTGTTCAAATTCTTGATATTCATAGCAAGTGGGATAGTCCTTAAGGCTGTTAAAAAATATGAAATCTAAATTAATATTTTCAAAATTAATTTCATTAATTCGATAAAATTTTTCATAAGTACTGTTAATATAAACCGTAAGCCAAGGGTCTATAATGATTCGCCAATATCTAAGTTGGTAATTAACTCCATGATACAAATTTAATCTTAAATGTAGTTCATTTAATAATTTAGCATGAACTTTTTTTAAATATTCATATGTGTTATCTTGCTCTTGATTGTCATTTGTAGGGAGTTCTATAATTGAATATGGTTTATTAGAGTATAGATTTTTATCTAGACCAAAATAACAAAAATCATCAATAAATATATTTTCATGATATTCATCGTTTGGTTCAAATAAATCTAATATTTTTGAAGTAATCAATTTTTTTTTATCCACATATCAATTTTAAAGTCTATTGAAGAATATAATATTACTATTTGCACATTACTTCATAAATTAAATAGTGAATAAATATTTAATAACTGGTGGAACTGGATTTTTAGGCCAAAGATTAGTCGGATTATTAAGTACTTTTGAATGTAATATTCGCTTAATTTCCCGTAAAGTTAATCCTGAATTTGAGACAGTAGTTTGTAATTTAGGCGTTGATAAAATACCTTTATCTGCTCTAGAGTCTATTGATACTGTTTTTCATTTAGCAGGTGTTACACATGATTTAGATAATACTTATAATATTGAAGCAAACTATTATGCTGTTAATGTAAATGCAACTATTGATTTGGCTCTGGCAGCTGTAGATAATGGAGTCAAATCTTTTGTCTTTGTAAGTAGTTCTAAAGCTGGCGGCACACCCCTTCCTGGAAAGTGTGCAAATGAAATCGACCAGACTGAGCCTGAAGGTATTTATGGAAAAACAAAACGAGAAGCTGAGCTAAAACTATTAGAGATAGGGAGAAAATCAGATATGCACGTTTCAATTATTAGGCCTACATTGATTTATGGTCCTTTTATGAAAGGGAATTTAAGGTTAATGTTATCCTCTATCAACAAAGGCTTATTTCCACCATTACGAGGGACTAAAAATAGGAGGTCAATGATTCATGTTGATGATGTGGTAGAAGCGATTATACTAATTGCAGAAGACTATCGCGCAAAAGGAGAAATATTTATTGCAACAGATGGAGAGCATTATTCTTCTAGTGATATATATAAATCTATGTGTAAAATTATTGGAAAACCTATACCTAATTGGAGTGTACCAGAATATTTATTTTATATGGTTGCTAAGATAAGCCCTAAAATTAAATATAAAATTAATAAACTTCTTGGTGATGAATGTTATTCTTCAAAAAAATTAAGTTCTTTAGGTTTTGTTGCAAAGAGAAGGTTGAAGGAAATGAATGAAACGTCTTTTTAGTTTATCTTTTAGTATTGTACTTTTAGTGCTGTTAATTACTCCCCTGTTAATAATTGCTATAACAATTCGATTTACATCAAAAGGCCCTGCACTTTATTGGTCAGAAAGGGTTGGGAAAGATAATAAAATTTTTAAAATGGCTAAGTTTAGAACGATGCAAATAACCACTCCAGTTGTAGCAACTCATTTATTAGAAAATCCTAATTCTTTCTTATCTCCTATTGGTTCTTTTTTACGATCCACTAGTTTAGATGAATTACCTCAGTTACTTTCAGTTATTAAGGGCGACATGAATTTTATAGGCCCTCGACCGGCATTATTTAACCAGAATAAATTAATCACTTTACGTAATGAAAAGGGCGTAGAAAAATTAATACCTGGAATCACTGGATGGGCGCAAGTTAATGGAAGAGATGAATTAACAATAATTGAAAAAGTTGCATTTGATGAAGAGTATATGCATCGGCAATCATTTTGGCTTGATATAAAAATACTATGGATGACATTTTTAAATGTTATTAGGCGTATTGGTGTAAACCACTAAGGTTATTGTATTTTATCTTATTCTATATAACCAGCTTTTTTAATGCTAATTTTTGTAATCATTTTATAAAAATAAACATTGAATGATTTAAAATAGCAATCGTGAAGTTCATTATGTAATTAAAGGAAGTAAATGAAAATAACTGTTATTGGCTCTGGCTATGTAGGCTTAGTTTCTGGTTCTTGTTTATCTGAACTTGGACATGACGTCCTATGTTTGGATTTAGATACGAAAAAGATAGCTCAATTGCAATCTGGAGTAGTGTCTATTTTTGAACCTGGACTTGAAAATCTTATAAAAAATAATATGAATGCTGGGCGTTTAAGATTTACTACTAATATTGAGGAGAGTGTATCTCATGGTCTTGTTCAGATGATTGCAGTTGGAACGCCATCAGATGAAAATGGATCTGCAGATATGCAATATGTGGTTAATGCAGCAAGAAGTATTGGCCGATACATGTCAGAATACAAAGTTATTGTTGATAAATCTACTGTACCAGTAGGAACATCTGAAAAAGTCAAAAAGGCTGTAAATGAGGAGTTAGATAAGCGAAATATGGCCACTAACTTCAGTGTAGTTTCTAACCCTGAGTTCCTTAAAGAGGGGGATGCGATTGATGACTTTTCCCATCCTGATCGGATTGTTATAGGAGCTGAAGATAATCAGTCGATCGATATTATGAGGGAAATGTATAAATCTTTCCAGACTAAACATAATGCTTTAATTATTATGGATATTAAATCTGCAGAACTAACCAAATATGCGGCTAATGCAATGCTAGCAACTAGAATTTCATTTATGAATGAGTTAGCAAATTTAGCCGAACTTGTCGGGGCAGATATTGATCATGTCCATAAAGGGATTGGCTCTGATAAGCGGATTGGTTATGATTATCTTTATGCTGGATGTGGTTATGGAGGGTCATGTCTTCCGAAAGATGTTCGCGCTCTTCAAAAGACTGGCCAAGATTATGGATTTCCACTGAAAATTTTGAGTGCTGTTGAACAGGTAAATGAAGTTCAAAAATATTTATTATTAAATAAAATTATTGAGCGTTTTGAAAATGAATTAACTGGAAAGCACTTTGCTATTTGGGGTTTAGCATTCAAATCAGGTACTGATGATATGCGTGAAGCAGTAAGCCATGTAATATTAAAGGGTTTATGGGCATGTGGTTCAACTATTAGTGCTTATGATCCAGTAGCTATGAATGAGAGTAAAAATATATATGGGGAACGTGCTGATTTGATTTATGCAAATTCAGCTCAAGATACTTTAAAAAATGCAGATGCCTTAATTATATTGACTGACTGGAAAGGTTTTAAAAAATATAATTTTCAGAGAGATAAGTCTAAATTTAAAAATTTAATAATTTTTGATGGGAGAAATCTCTACGAATTATCAGATAAAGAGTTACTTGGTTTTGAATACTTTAGTATTGGACGAAACAATTAAAAATATTTGAATTTATTAAGATTAATAAGTTAAATACAAGGAAGTTGATATGGGAAATTTTAGTAAACAAGTTCTGGTTACTGGTGGAGCAGGTTTTTTAGGTTCACATTTATGCAACAGATTAATTAAAGATGGAAATAATGTAATATGTGTTGATAACTTCTATACTAGCTCAAAAGAAAATATTACCCACTTATTGTCACTTAAAAATTTTAAGTTAATAAATCATGATATTAGCTCCCCTTTATATCTTGAAGTTGATGAGATTTATAATTTAGCATGTCCTGCATCGCCAATACATTATCAGCGAGATCCTATTCAGACTACAAAAACTTCAGTGCTTGGTGCTATAAATATGCTAGATTTAGCAAGGCGAGCAAATGCTCGTATATTTCAAGCTTCAACTTCTGAAATTTATGGTGATCCACTAGTTCATCCTCAGACAGAAGAGTACTGGGGAAATGTTAATCCGATTGGTACTCGTTCTTGTTATGATGAGGGGAAGCGTTGTGCTGAAACACTTTTTTTTGACTATTATCGTCAACATGCTCTACAAATAAAAGTTGGTCGTATATTTAATACATATGGGCCACGAATGCTTCCAAATGATGGTCGAGTAGTATCTAATTTTATTATTCAAGCTTTGCAGAATAAGCCATTAACTATTTACGGTGATGGAAGTCAAACTCGATCATTTTGCTATGTCGATGATTTGATTGAGGCCTTCATCCGATTTATGGGCACAACAGAAACTCTGACTGGCCCTTTGAACTTAGGTAATCCTACTGAATTCACAATTCGAGAACTTGCTGAATCTATCATAAAGTTATCAAACTCAACATCAGAACTTAACTTTCTGAAATTGCCATCAGATGATCCTCAGCAAAGAAAACCTGATTTATCTAAAACATCGGAGGCTCTAGACTGGCTTCCACAAACTGCACTTGATGATGGGTTATTAAAAACGATACCTTATTTTATTGAGTCACTTAGGAAGGGAATGGATAAAGAAACTTGGAGCCCAATATGAAAATTATTTGGATCGTATAATTGAAGCCTTTATTTTCAGTAGTTATACCAACTTTTAACTCTGCTAGTAAGATTCATCGAGCACTTGATTCAGTACTTGCTCAAACGTATGAAAATTTTGAAATTTTGGTTATGGACGATGGTTCAACTGATAATACCGCTGAAGTACTTAGTTCATACAATTCTCCTAAAATAATGTATGAGAATGATACAAACTTTGGCGGTCCAGCTAGGCCCCGCAATAGAGGCATTTCTCTAGCTAATGGGGAATGGATTTGTTTCTTAGATTCAGATGACTGGTGGACTAATGATAAACTACAAAATTGTTTTGATATTATTGATGATAAAATTGATTTGATTTATCATGACTTAGACATTGTTAGTGATCAATCTCTAATTTTTAAACGAAAAATAATAAAATCTCGTCAGCTAAAAAAGCCCATACTTATTGACCTGCTTGTAAATGGTAATCCTATTGCTAATTCATCAGTAGTAGTTCGTAAAAGTTTGCTGGAATCAATAGGAGGGGTTAATGAAAACCAGAAGCTTATTGCTTCTGAAGATTATAATACTTGGATGCGTATAGCTCAGTTAACAGATCAATTTTTATATATACCATCTAAGCTTGGTTTTTATTTAACTCATAGTCAAAGTATTTCTAAAAAAGACATGTCAGAATCATATATAGAGTCAATTAACGAATTTGTTGATTCTCTTAATAAACGACAATTAAGAGCTATTGAAAGCAATGCATCATATATGTCTGGTCGACATTATTATATTAAAAAAGAATACAAAGTTGCTTTTTCCAAACTTTTAAGGTCTGTTATTGGAGGAAAAAGTCCAGTAGTAATGCGTGCATTTTTATTTTTAATTATTATTATGTGTAAACAGCTTAAGCATTTGATACCGTTTAGAAAGAGATTTTTTAATGGACAAGCATAAACACTCAAAAAAGAGAGGGAATTTTTCTTGGAACCATCCATATACAAGCATACTTAGGCATGCAGCTTGGCAGAATATTACATACTCTGTATCTTTTATAGAAAAAGATTATTGGGCGAAAACTGTGGATATATCTGCAGAAATACAATAATAAATCTTCATCAGAAGAAGGAATACTTAGCATAAAAAAACTGAATTTTATCAATCAATAAAAAGTTAGATTTTGGGAATTCAATAGTGAAGATTAACTTGCACCTGGATTTAATAGAGTAGTAGAATAAACTTTTAGTTCAAAAAGGTATATAAAAATGGCTGATTTTACTTTTGCACATTCAGAAGAAGGATTTGATAACCATATTGAAAATTCCATTCTTGGATATGGTCATCTCTTGGATGATATCGTTTCATACTCTCGTTATTTTGTGGAGGATGGAACGAATGTAGTTGATATTGGTTGTTCTACTGGTAAAGTAACTTTTAGATTGGGTATTTACTAGTCAAAGAGTTAAAAATTGACCCTCTTAAGGTACATTACAAACTCACTCAACAGTAACGGATTAGTTTCGATTGTAAGTGTTTTTGACCATCTTAGATTGAATTAATAACTTAGGCATAACTTATTACGAACAAATGTCCCAGAACTATTTGGTGGAGTATATTGCCAATCTTCATCACCTCCCAAAACCTTGCTTGAACCTTTGCCCATTTGTCCACTATAAAAAGTTGCAGTCAATCTTTTGAAACGTAATAAATCACAGTCAACCTTATACATTAATATTGATGAAAACCTTGGTCCATCATCATCAGATAGTGGTTCTAAATAATCATCCAGTCCCCAATAATAAAGAAACCCATTATTTCTTTTAATCGTTTCAAAATCGACGTAAAAGTCGGCTCCGTCTAGATTGCTAGTTACTTTCTTCCACTCGGCATAACTTGTTGAAGAAAACATTGTCATTGAGAATAACATTGTTAATAGGATTAGTAGTTTTTTCATAATAGAGTCATTTTTGAACTAGAAGTTAATTCTACTACTGAAATTAATCAAAAAGTATAGTATTTGACTGAGAACTTACCAATCTTGACAGGGAAGACCTTCTCTC
>Ga0075445_10000516_pt1 | contig 20673 bp, 18 predicted proteins | sample CoawatmetaG02DNA_FD_72350 | JGI IMG/M metagenome (GOLD analysis project Ga0075445, IMG submission 72350) | Marine microbial communities from the West Antarctic Peninsula - Coastal water metaG029-DNA | ecosystem: Environmental > Aquatic > Marine > Coastal | place: Atlantic Ocean: West Antarctic...
GATAAATATTTAATATCAACAATTGAAGCTGATCCAGGCTTAACAATTGTTTCTTCTAAAGGGTTTGTTTTTTAAATAAATCTATGGGGTAATATCATAGTAATCATTAAGTTTTAGACTCTGACTGAGACTTTAATTGAGTTCCTCCCCTAGTCTGTATTGCAAAATTAATAAAAACAATATATTGTTAAAGTTAGCTTTTATTTAAGCTACATAAGTAACACAATTATTTCTGTATAATTATTTCAAAAAAATTTCATATCATAATTTGCTAAAAAAATGAACGCTATTGAGGAATCAAAAAAAGTAGACTACCAATTTTATCCAACTTTATTGGAGGACTACGAAGATGATAAGATGACTCTAAGTATTATTATTGATTGCTATTTTAATCTTGGATATGTCAAAGAGTCTGTAGAGTCAGCTCTAAATCAAGACTATCCAAATGTTGAGATAATGTTAATAGATAATGGTGCGTCTGATGATATTTCTAATTATTTAAAGGAAATATATAATAAAAATAAAAATACTGCACTCTTAGTTTATGAAGAGAATCAGTTTGATTGGAGCGAGCTTTTTGTATTAATATGTTGGAATGCAGCACTACTAAAGTGTAAAGGAGAACTTGTTACGCACTTGTCTTATGATGATAAATTTTCAAAAAATTATGCCTCATCTATGATTAAGTTATTTGTGGATAATCCAAACTGTCAAACTGCAGCACCATTGCCAATTAGTATCAACAAATATGGAAAAACTAATCCAGTTGATTACCTGCCAACTAATAATCGTTCACGCTACATGAGTGGAAAAGATCTAGCACTAGACTTTATTAAAGGTTCACCTAAGAAATTTTTTCAGGCACCAGGAGAGATTTTTGTCATTAGAAGAGAGCTTCTAATTGAATATGGAGGCTTTGATCGTAGTGTTGATTTAATGCAAATTCTTAAATATGCAATCCATGGAGAAACTGGTTTTGATAATAATGCATATGTTTATTGGCGTCATCACGAAAATCAGCTAAATAGAATAACAACTAATAAGGGCTTCATTATGGTTAGTTTTCTAAGGCAGGCGATGGTTGACTCAAATATTTTGAAAATTTGGGAAGAAAATTTGGGTAAAGATAATTCCAATTTATTGAAAAATTGGTTTAAACATAAATTAATTAAATTGCCAATCGAAAAATTAATTGAAAGGCTTTTTATGAAAGATATTCGTGGCTACTTTAACGTATTATTGAATATTTCAAAAGAATGTCCATGGGTTCTTCCTAAAGCAATTTTATCTTCTAGTGTTTTTTTAGTTGTGCTTTCAGCAAAAATTATTTTTAAAAAAATAGTAAATCGAGGCTCCATTAACAAAAATAAAGAATCTTATGAAAATTCAAATTTACATTAATACTTTTAATGTGCACCATTAGTTTTCTTTATTTTAAATTGTGAAATTACAAAAACTAATCTATAACTATATAAATGAAAAAAGAACTCTTGTTTTTCTTTTCTTTTTAGTAACTCTTTTAGATTCTTTTTTTGCATTGCTTACTATACTTGCATTAGCTCCAGTAATTCAATTTATGACTTCTGATTTTTTGTCAATGCAAACAGGTACTTTAAAATACTACTTTGACTTCATTGATTATATTGGTATTGAATTCAATCTTATTAACAGCCTATTGATTTTTCTTAGTTTAACTATATTGAGTTCAGTTTTAAATATTGGACTTTTTTTTATATCAAAAATAAATGGCTTTTCAATAAATTACCACTTAACTTCTTGGGCAATTTATCGTTATTATGATCAAGGGCTAACATTTATTAACAGCCAATCTTTTGGAGTTATTCAAAACACATTTAGTAAAGAAATAACAAAAGTAACTGATGCAATATTCTCTGTACTTCAACTTTTAAGTGTAATTATATTTTCTTTTTTAATGCTATCATTTTCATTGACACTTTCTTTGCGAATGTCTGTGATCATTCTTGCTAGTTTTTTTATAACTGCAATTTTGATTTCAAGATTAGGTAAAAAAATATCATATTTAAGTTCTTTAACTCTTAATTCTGCAAATATAGTATCTCAAAAGCTTTACACGCCCCTAATGAACGCCAAAAATATTCTGGCATTTGGGAGGGCAAAGTGGGCATTGATTTCCTATAAGGATGCTTTTTATACCCACTTTAGAGATGCAATAAAGTCACAAACCTTAGCATTTTTTGTACCTGAGTTTTTTAAGACTTTTTCAATTCTAACTGCGGTTTTAGCACTTCTTTACGCATTATCTCAAGGTGAGAGTATCACACTCCTTATAGTTACTCTTGCAGTATTTATTAGGTTATTACCAAAGATTGCCAATTTAACAGATGCATATTCAATGATTAAAGATGCCACTCCAAGTATTATTCAATATAGTAGATTATTTCCTCAAGACGATAATAAAACTAAATCAACTAAAAGAAAAATTGATAATTTCTCATCTTCGCTCTTGTTTGATAATGTTTCTTTCTCTTATCCTACAAGAAAAGGAATTATAAAGAATTTAAATATTGAGATTAAAAAAAACTCGTTTGTTTCTTTTGTTGGAAGCTCAGGTTCTGGAAAAACAACCTGTGCAGATCTTCTAATGGGTCTTTATAGTCCTGAAAAAGGAAGTATTATTATTGATGGGCATCCATTAGTGAATATTGATCTTCAAAGTTATTTAGATCGGGTTGGATATGTTCAGCAGGATAGTGTTCTTCTAGATGGTAGTATTAGAGAAAACCTTTTATGGGCAAATCCAATAGCTACTGAGGGGGATATGTGGGAATCTTTAAAGCTCGTTAGTATCGATAAATTTGTTAAATCATTGCCTAATAAATTAGATAATTTAGTTGGTGATAGGGGGGTATCAATCTCTGGAGGACAAAAACAAAGGATTGCCCTGGCTTTAGCTTTAATAAGAAATCCAGATATTTTAATTCTAGATGAAGCTACTAGCTCTTTAGACTATGAATCAGAAAAAATTATTAGAAACTCATTAGAATCTTTATCTCATAAACTAACAATTATTTCAGTAACTCATAGGCCTTCAATGGCAGAGCATTCTGATATGATATATGTTTTTGATAAGGGCTCTGTAGTTGAAAGTGGTAATTATAAGAGTTTAATAGAAAATAAGGGAATTTTCCTTAATCTGATGAGTGGAGATTCATGATGAAAGCATTAGTAACAGGAGCTGATGGCTTTATTGGCTCGCATCTGACAGAGCTTCTTGTTGTAAATGGTTATCAAGTAAGAGCTCTTTCTCAATATAACTCATTTAATAATTGGGGATGGCTTGAAGATATCAATTGTAAAGATCAAATTGAAGTGCTAACAGGTGATATTAGGGACCCTTACTTTTGTAAATTGATAACAAAAGATGTTGATATTATTTTTCATTTGGCAGCATTAATTGCAATTCCTTACTCTTATGCTGCTCCTAATAGTTATCTTGATACTAATATCAAGGGTACTCTTAATATATGTCAGGCTGCAAAAGAAAATGGAGGAATAAGAGTTATTCAAACATCTACTAGTGAGGTTTATGGAACTGCTCAATATGTTCCAATTGATGAGAGTCATCCCCTTCAAGCCCAATCTCCATATAGTGCTAGTAAGATTGGAGCTGATGCAATTGCATTGAGTTTTTATAGTTCATTTAATCTTCCTTTGACAATTGCGCGTCCATTTAACACTTATGGTCCAAGACAGTCTGCTCGTGCAGTAATACCAACAATAATAACCCAGATAGCAAATGGTGATAAAAAAATAAAATTAGGTGATACATCTCCAACAAGAGATTTTAATTTTGTAGAGGATACTTGTAGAGGATTTCTTGCGATTGCCGAGAATGACAAGACTATTGGTGAAGTTTATAATATTGGATCTAATTCTGAGATCAGTATTAATGAAACTGCAAAGTTAATTAAAAAATTGATGAATAGTGATATTGAATTTATCACTGACTCAGAGAGAATTCGACCAAAGAATTCTGAGGTGTTTCGACTAGTTTGTGATAATACAAAAATTATTAAAGCAACTGGATTTGAATCCAAAATAAATCTTAAAGAGGGCCTAAAGAGAACTATAGATTGGATTCTAAAGCCAGATAATTTAAAGCAATATAAATCAGACATTTATAATGTTTGATGATTTTGTTTCTTTCGTTAAAGATATATATGGTACTTCAAATCATATTCCACTACATGCTCCAATATTTAATGGTAATGAAAAAAAATACATCCTTGAAACAATTGACTCAACATTTGTATCAAGTATTGGTAAGTTTGTAGATGATTTTGAAAAAAAAATATCTGAATATACTGGTATTGAGCATGCTGTTGCGCTAGTTAATGGAACTTCTGCGCTTCATTTATCTCTTCTCATTTTAGGTGTCCAAAAAAATACAGAAGTATTAACTCAATCTTTGACATTTGTAGCTACCTGTAATGCAATTAAATATTGTGGGGCAAATCCAGTATTTATTGATGTTGATAAACAAACGCTTGGACTAAGTCCTGATAGCTTAATGTCTTTTCTGCATGATTTCTGCGAAGTTCGGGAGGATGGATTCTGCTGGAATAATGAGACTAATAAAAGAATTTCTGCTTGTTTACCAATGCATACATTTGGTTTTCCAGCTCAATTAAATGAAATTAAGAACATATGTGATTTATATAATATTGAAATAATTGAGGATGCTGCAGAATCTCTTGGTAGTTTTTATAATGGAAATCATACTGGAAGTGTTGGAAGATTATCGACATTAAGTTTTAATGGAAATAAGATATTAACTTCGGCTGGAGGAGGGATGATTTTAACAAATGATGAATCTTTGGCTAAGCAGGCAAAGCATCTTAGTACTACAGCAAAAGTTAAGCATAAGTGGTTTTTTGAACATGACCATGTTGGTTATAATTATAGGCTTCCAAATTTAAATGCAGCTTTGGGATTGGCTCAATTAGAGACTCTTCCAAAAAAAATAACAAAAAAGAGAAGTCTTGCAAAAAAATATCAAGCCTGGGGGGCTGATAATGGTATGAATTTTGTTATTGAGCCAAAAAATACTAGATCAAATTATTGGCTTAATACAGTTATAACTGAAAATAAAGAACAAAGGGATTTCATGCTTAAAATAACAAATGATAATAAGGTAATGACTCGACCAGCATGGAAACCAATGCATCAATTAGAAATGAATTCTCAATTTTATTGTGATCATATGACTAATACTAACTGGCTTTATGATCGAGTTGTTAATGTACCCAGTAGTCCAATTTAATGATTGATTAGATTAATATAAATTTTTATGAATAAAATTCGAGTCATACCCCGACTGGACATCAAAAGCTCAAATATTATTAAAGGGATTCATCTTGAGGGATTAAGAGTGATTGGTGATCCTCAAGAATATGCTACTAAATATTTTCTTGATGGTGCCGATGAAATTCTTTATGTAGATACTGTTGCAAGTTTATATGGAAGAAATAACCTATTTGAAATTGTTGAGAGGGCTTCAAAGCATTTATCTATTCCTTTATGTGTTGCTGGAGGAATTCGTTCAATTGATGATATCAAGAAGCTTCTTCATGCTGGTGCAGATAAGGTTTCAATTAATACAGCAGCTGTTGAAAATCCATTGCTGATTAAACAAGCTTCGGAATATTTTGGCTCTCAGTGTATTGTTGTGGCTATTGACTATAAAATTTGGCCAGATGATCGATTTCGATCAAACCCCAATACAACAGTTAGCAAAGGTAAAAATGATAATTTTAATACTGGTTCCCACTATCAAGTTTACACAGATAATGGCAGACAACAAACTGGTATTGAAGCATATGAATGGGCTTTAGAGGCTGTTAACATGGGTGCTGGAGAAATATTACTTACGTCAATTGATTGTGAGGGTATTAGAAAAGGCTTTGAAGTTGAATTTACGAAAAAAGTCTCTGAAGCAGTTTCAGTGCCAGTTATTGCTGGAGGAGGCGCAGGATGTTCGCAAGATGTGGTTGATATAGTTTTGGATGGAAAGGCAGATGCAGTATCTGTTGCATCAATTCTTCACTATGGTGATGTAACTATTAATGAGCTAAAGCAATTTATGTCAAAAAAGGGAATTTCCACAGCTGATCACCAAGGAGACTCATAATGTCTGTTGTTGTTGTTGTTGATTATGGTTGTGGAAATATTCAAAGCCTTGATCGTGCATTGCAAAGAATTGGTGTTCAAACTAATTTTACTTCCAATCCTAAAATAATAAAAAATGCAAGTAAGATTATTCTTCCAGGAGTTGGAGCTTATGCTACTGGAATGAGTAAACTTAAAGAAATTGGACTTACATCAGTTTTAAAAGATTTTGCTAATTCTGGAAAACCATTATTAGGAATATGTTTAGGGATGCAATTATTAGTTGACTATAGTGAAGAGTTTGGAGAACATAAAGGGTTAGGAATAATTAATGGCACTGCTTCAAAATTTAGGCCTACTCATGGCATTAAAGTTCCACATACAGGCTGGAATTCGATAGAAGTTCCTTCAAAAAATAATGCTAATTTTTTAGATGATCCTATCCTTAAAGGTATTCTTCCAGGAAAAGATTATTATTTCGTCCATTCATATATGGTTAAAGTAAAAAATGAGTTCAATAACATTGCTGAAACAAGTTATGGTAGTGATACTTTTTCATCAATCATAAAGAATAATAGCGTTTATGGGTGCCAATTTCATCCAGAAAAAAGTGGCACTTTAGGTAGTAAATTCTTAGAAAATTTTATTAATATTTAATAGATAAAGGATTTATTTAATTATTCTTCCAATGAATATTTTTAAAAGTTTCTATATAATGAATCTTTATTTTTAAAAACTCCGAGAAAATTAGCAATATGCCAACAAAAATTGATAACAAGAAGAAATATGGTTTGCCTGAAAAAGTTTTTTTCTGTTCTAAATGTGTTATTTCAAATCAAAGACCAAGAATCACTTTTGATGAAAGAGGCGTCTGTAGTGCTTGTCAGTTTGCAGAAAAAAAGCAGACAGAGATTGATTGGGATGGAAGAGAAAATGAGTTAGTTAAATTACTTGATAAGCATAGAAGTAAAGATGGATCATGGGACGTTGTTGTTCCAGCTAGTGGTGGAAAAGATAGTGTATTTGTCGCTCATATGCTTAAGCATAAGTATGGAATGAAGCCCTTAACTGCGACATGGGCCCCCCATATCTACACTGATGTTGGCTGGAGAAATCTTCAGCATATGATTCATTCTGGACTAGATAATATTTTAGGCACTCCAAATGGAAATGCTCATAGACAAATGACAAAGTTTTCTTTAGAAAAACTTGGAGATCCATTTCAGCCTTTTATTTATGGTCAAAAAGCATTTCCAATGCAAATAGCGGTTAAATACAAAATACCACTAGTTATGTATGGAGAAAATGGTGAGGTTGAGTATGGTGGCGATGAAAAAAATGCTAAAAAAGCGACACATAATGTAGGAAGTGATATGATCAACCACTATTTTTCTGGCTTTGCTCCAGAAGATTGGGTTAAATATGGAATATCTAAAAGTGATCTCCAATATTATTTACCTCCATCTCAAGATGAAGTTGATAGTTTAGGTATGGAAAATCATTTTATGGGTTATTATAAGAAATGGATACCTCAAGAGAATTATTATTATTCGGTTGAAAATATAGGTTTTGAACCAGAGCCTGATGGAAGATCTGAGGGTACATACTCTAAATATGCAAGTCTAGATGATAAGCTTGCTGGATACCATAACTATTTTGCATATCTAAAATTTGGTCTTGGGAGGGCAACTTCTGATGCTGCTCATGAGATTAGAGATGGCCATATTACAAGAGAAGAGGGTGTTGCTTTGGTAAGAAAATTTGATGGTGAATTACCAATGAAACACTTCAAAGAATTTCTTGAGTATGTTCAATTAACAGAGAAAGAGTTTTGGGCAATTGCTGATTCACATAGAACTCAACATCTTTGGCATAAGGTAGAAGGAAGTTGGAAACTTAAAACCCCAGTTTACTAGAGTAAATTAGCATGACAAAGATAAAAAATACCACCAATATTGATTCCTATAATGATCTTTACAGCACTATGGAGCATGATCATGAGTATCCCAATATTAATTTAGTAAGATTAGAAAAATGGCATTTAAAAAGTCCTGGTTTTGTTTTAGACCACGGTTGTGGTTATGGAGAAAATCTTATTTTTTTAACGAAAAAAGGTTATAAGGTTCATGGTGTTGAAATTAATAAAGAGTTAATCAAGTGGATAGATCTTAAATGTAGAATAAAGCAAGTTCCGAGCAATCAATACTCACTAGAGTTAGCAGCCTCAGATAATAAAATTGCTCAAGATGATGAAACATTTGATCATGTTATCAGTTTAGGAGTTCTTGAGATGTTAGGTGATAAAGCTGCTGCAACTTTATATATTAATGAGCTTACAAGGGTTTTAAAGCCTGGTGGTAAGATGATTATTTCTACTTTGCATCCAGAAAATAGCTTTGTGGTTCAAAGTAAAAAAATTGCAGAAGAAAAATTTTCTTTTTCAGGCAAAGAGATGGATAAAGAAGTTCAGCTTCAATATGAGTTGTACATTCCTAAAGATGCAAATTCATTTTCTAAAATATTCCCTAAGTCCTGTAAAGTTGATGAAATCGGCTCATGGAACAACGTGTATTGTAATGTAAATGGTAAACATTACTGTGCTCTAATAACTAAAAAATAACTGGAGAAATAAATGGGTAAATTGACAGATGATTTAACAGTAAATGCATATAAGATGGCTTATTCTCAAGGATATGATCATTCTTATCCAAATGAAAATATAGTTAGGCTAGAGGCATCATATTTAAGAGATTCTAAGGGTGTATGTCTAGATTATGGTTATGGTTTTGGTGAGAATTTAATTCATCTTGCTAAGAATGGCTATAGTATGCATGGTATTGATATCGATGAAACCCTTATTGATAAAGTAAATCATAAGATTTCAAGTCGTAATATCACACTTGACTTTACTCCTGAGTTAACTACTATGGATGGAAGTACTTTTCGACTTCCATATAAAGATAATTCTTTTGACTGTTTGCTAAGTAATCAAACTGTTTATCTTCTTGCAGATGAGGGAAAGATTCAACTCTTACTTGAAGAATTTTATAGGATTCTTAAGCCTGGTGCAAAAATGCTCATTACGATGATGGGTGAACAAAACTATAATTGCTTTGAAGGTGAATACTTAGGAAACAACGTTTATGAATATGATGATAAAAGTGTTATGAATAAAGTTAAAGGTGATTTTACTCATCGATATTATATTTTGCATAGTGAGCCACATATCAACTGGCTTTTTAAAAATTTCAATATAGATGAAGTAGGCTCATGGGACAATATTTATAGAGGAGTTTCAGGCCATCATTATGTAATAATGTGCCATAAGCCAAAGTAGCCTTTAATGCTTGGTGTTATATCTCATGATGCGGGTGGAGCTGAGGTTTTATCTGCTTATGTAAAAGTAAATCCTCATAAAAATGTCAAATATTTTTTAAAAGGCCCTGCAGTTAAAATTTTTCAAAAACAGGGCCTTGTTAATGATAATTATCACTATCAAGGATCTTTAACTAAAGAATTTACACACATATTGTTATCAATGTCATGGCGAAATGAGATAACTTATGAGATGCTTAAAAAAAGCAAAGAGCTTAATATTCAAACTGAAGTAATTCTGGATAGTTGGTATGACTATGCACAAAGATTTGGATCTCCCAAGCCTGGATGGGAGTCAATTCTTCCTGACGTTATAACAGTTGTTGATTCAGTAGCTGAAAAAATAGTATATAAAGTAGGCCTTGATAAGCATTGTAATATCAACAAAGTTACTAATTATTATCTTGAAAGTCTTAAAAATGAGTATAAAACTTTTGATGTTGTAGAAAGTGAATGTAATGATCTTCTTTATCTATCAGCCCCGTTAGAGGAAGCTAAAGGTGCTAGACTGGCTGAATTTGCCACAACGAAAACAACACAGTTTGATTTGTTAAGGGATATTTCTAGCATATGTAGAGATACCAATATAACTCTCAGAATAAGACTCCATCCTTCTGAAAATAGGCGAAATATTGATAAATATCTTGATATGATAGACTGTAATTTTATAATTAGTGAAAATCAGTCAATATTACATGACTTTCAAAATGCCAAATTCGTATTGGGATATAGTTCTTTAGCCCTTATTCAGAGTTCAGTACTAGGCAAGATTTCCATCTCCTATCAGAAGGGTGATATAAAAGACTTATTTAACTGGAATGAATATGGAGTTTATAGTTATTATGGAATAAAGAGGGCAACGAATCTAAAACAAATTGAGAAGATAATTAGTGAGAAGTGAAATTAAAATATGTGCTTTAATTCTTGCTAGAGGAGGCTCTAAAAGACTTCCAAATAAAAATATTAAATTTTTTAATGGTAAGCCTTTGATAAGCTGGACAGTTATCTCTGCAATAAATTCTAATAGGTTTGATAAAGTTTATTGCTATTCTGATGATAGTAAAATTCTTGATGCATGTATTATTGAAGGCGCTGAAGTTCCTTTTGAAAGGCCAAAAAAAGTTTCAGGTGACTCTATTAGTAGTTTGGAAACCATAAAGTATTTTTTGAGTCAATTAAAAAATAATAATGCATATTACCCTGATTTATTAGTATTGCTTCAACCCACATCGCCACTGAGGACTTCAGAGCATATTATTGGTGCCTTAGAAGAAACCTTAGATAATAATTTTGATATGCTAGTTTCAGTAAAAAAAAATAAATCAACCCTAAATAATATTCGTTTCATATCTCATGGAAAGGTACATAATTTAAAAGATAATTTAGAAGATAAATTTAAGATAAATTTAGAAAATTATGATTTATATTCAGCAAATGGAGCAATTTATATTTTTAATGTAGCTAGCCTTGATCAAAATTTACCTCAGAAATTATTTAAAACTATTCCTTATATTATGAATGAAATAGATTCTTTTGATATTGATACTGAAGAGGAATTTATAATTTCTGAAAAAATATTTAAAATAAATTATGAGTAAAATTGATTTATTAAATTCGAATAAAGTATTTGTTATCGCTGAAGCTGGTGTTAATCATAATGGTGATATAGCATTGGCAAAAGAATTAATAATTGCGGCTAAAGAGTCAGGTGCGGATGCAGTTAAATTCCAAAACTTTAAAGCTAGTAGAGTTATTTCTACTTTTGCAAAAAAAGCTGAATATCAAAAAAATCACACTAATGATTTTGAGTCTCAGCTTGATTTAGTTAGAAAACTCGAACTTAATGACGATGATTATTCAATGTTGCAAGATTATGCCAATAAGGTAGGGATTTTATTTTTATCTACTCCAAAAGACATACCAAGTGCTAAATTATTAGAGCAAATTAATATGCCAATTTATAAAATTGGCTCATCTGAGATTAATAATTTTGAGTTTCTTGAATACATATCTAAAACAAATAAGCCAATTATTTTATCAACAGGAATGTGTATTTTGAGTGAAGTGGAGGAGGCAATTAATGTGATTAAAAATTCAAGTAATTCTCCAGTTTCAATTCTTCATTGTGTTTCACAGTATCCAACCCCTATAGATCAGGTTAACCTTAAAAGTATGCTAACGATGAGGGATAAATTTGATCTACCTGTAGGGTATTCTGACCATACTATTGGTAGTGATGTAGTTCTTGCTGCAGTTGCTCTAGGTGCTGAAATAATAGAAAAGCATTTTACAATTGATAAATCTTTAAATGGTCCAGATCATAAAGTATCGATGGACTTACCTGAAATGCATAATATGATTTTATCTATTCGAGCTGTAGAAAGTTGCTTGGGTGATGGTTTAAAAAGACCTGCAGATTGTGAAATTAAAAATGTAATGCTTTTAAGGCGAAGTCTAGTGTTTGCCGACAATTTTAAGAAAGGGCATATCTTACAAAATTTGGATGTCACAATTAAAAGGCCTGGTAATGGCTTAGAGCCAAAATTTAAAAATGAAATTATTGGCCATATATTAAAAGACAATGTTGTTATGGATGAGCCTATTAGTTGGAAACATTTTCTATGAAAATAATCAAATTATGTTGTGTTACAAGCTCACGTTCAGAGTATGACTTGTTGAGAAATATTTTAATTTTATTAGAGAGAGAGAAATCAATTGATCTTTGTATTTTGGTTACAGGCAGTCATTTAAAAGAAGAATTTGGATCAACTATTAGATATATTCAAAAAGATAATTTTAAAAATCTTATTGAAATTGATATATTGGATGATGGAGATGATAGAGTAGCAATGACAAATTCTATCGCAACAGGGCTAAAGTTATTTACGAAATTCTTTACTAATAATATTGATTGGGTTATGGTACTGGGTGATCGTTTTGAAATACTTTCGGCAACCTTATCAGCTCGTATTCTTAATATTCCAATTGTTCATTTCTCAGGGGGTGATACATCTGAAGGTTCTCTAGATAACGAATTTAGACACTCAATTTCAATAATGAGTAATTTGCATTTTGTAAAGTTGGAAGAACATAAAAAAATATTAATTAACTTGGGGATAAATAAACAAGATATTTTTAAAATTGGCTCTCTGTCAATTGAAAACTATAATAATTTTCAAAAATTTAGTCTTGAAGATATTAATAAAGATTTTAAAGTTTCAATTACTCATCCTTTTGTAGTAATTTCTTTTCATCCAGTGACAAATCCTACCGCAATGTATGATAATGATATTGAGTTATTTCTGGAGTCATTATTTTCTTATGAAGGCTTATTTTTAGTGTTTACATCTTCGAGCTCTGATTTTGGTGGCAAGAGGTTTAATTTGATTATTAAAGATTGGGTTAAGAAAAATAGTGAGCGATCAGTTTATGTTGAGAGTTTTGGTAAAAACGCTTATTTTAGTTTATTATCAATGGCAAAATTTATGATTGGTAATTCATCAAGTGGCCTTCTAGAATCAGCTAACTTTAAGATTCCAGCAATAAATGTATTACCTAGACAAAAAGGACGTCTTCATAATGATAATATTATTAGCATAAGTAATAAAAGTATTGAGATATATGATGCAATTGATTTAGCTAACTCAGAAAAATTTATTAAAATATGCAATAAAGTAGATAATATTTTTGATGCTAAGTTGGAAGAAAATTTGAGTAGCTATGTTACAAAAAAAATATTAAGTCATATGGAGACAACTCATTAAAAAAATTGCAATTATTGGAAATGGTGGCTTTGCTGAATATGTTTTAGAAATTATTCAAACATTAGATTATTACGAATTTGAAGGTTTCATTGGTAGTGAAGAAGACCAAGATACTAAATATAAAGATAGTAATCTTGAGGAGCTTAAGTCTGATGGAGTTACTTATATTGCTAATGGGATTGGTAATACTAAAGGAGCTAGCGATAATATTATTAAATTGATAGAAAGATATCTACATTATGGTTTTAAATTTCCATCTATAATTCATCCATCTGCTGAAATATCTAAAAGTTCATCTTTAGGTGATGGCTCTATGGTAATGGAAAATGCAGTAATCAAGACCCAGGCTAAGGTTGGTAAATTTTGCGTAATTAATGCACTAGCAGTTGTATCACATGGATGTTCAGTTGGTGATTACTCGCATCTTTCACTAGGATCAAAAATTGGGGGACAAGTAGAGATTGGGAATAATGTTTTTCTTGGAATAAATACGTCTGTAAATCAAAATATAAAAATTGAATCTAATACAGTAGTTGGATCTGGATCAGTAATTATTAGAAATATCCCTAAAAACTCTCTAGTTGTTGGTAATCCTGGAAAAATTATTAAAACGAGGCTAAATGAAAATTAACACAAATATAGATACTATAGTTATTTATGAGAATGTTTCTATTGTAGATGCTATGTCTAAGTTAAATATTGCTACTGATCAAACATTATTTGTAGTTAGTAAAGATAATGTATTACTTGGCTCATTGACTGATGGAGATCTCAGACGCAGTATTATTGGTGGTGCAGATTTGCATAACCCAATTTCCAGCATATATAATAAAGAACCTCACTTTCTTGTTGAAAATCAATATAGTAAAGAAGCTATAGAAAGGATGTTAATGGAAGATAATTTCAAAATAGTTCCAATAATTTCAGATAGTAAAAAAATTATTGGGTGTATTTCAGCTAAAGATTATACGAATATAGACTCTATTATAAATAAAGTTAATATCCCTGTTGTTGTTATGGCTGGAGGAAGAGGTTCAAGGCTTGAGCCTTTTACTAAAATTCTTCCTAAGCCACTCATACCTCTTAATGATAAAGCAATAATTGAACATATAATTGATAAGTTTACTTTTTATGGTAGTACTTCAATTTACCTTACTTTAAATTATAAAAGTAAGCTAATTAAGGCTTTTTTTGATGATTTAGATAAAGAATATACTATTAACTTCATAGATGAAAAAATGCCATTAGGAACTGCAGGAAGCTTAAAACTCCTTGAGAATATTATCGATAGCAATTTTTTTATTAGTAATTGTGATGTTCTAGTCGACGTTGATCTTAGTGATTTCTATAGAGTTCACAAAGAAAATAACAATTTAATTACAGTTGTAGTTTCAACAATGAAACATATACTACCCTATGGAAGTTGTGATTTAAATTCTGATGGAAGTTTGAGAGGAATTATTGAGAAACCAGAAACTAATCACCTAGTAAATACTGGCTTTTATATAATGAATTCCAAAATATTTAAATACATACCTAAAGAAAAAAATTACGATATGCCTGAATTAATTTTGGACGCTATTACTAAGGGTGAAAAAGTAGGCGTTTATCCAATTTCTGATAATTCTTGGATTGATGTTGGGCAATGGCCAGAATATAATAAGGCACTTGAAAAATTTTAAACAAATGAATTCTCTTGAATATAGAAATAAACGAGATAAAAGTGGCCTTTTATTGAAAAATTCAGCATATTCTTTAACTGCTGATTTTGTAGATGAGTGTATTGAAATTCTTTCAAAGTATCAGGTTTATGATGATTTAGTTAGATCATTTAACAAGCAATATATTGAATTCTATTTTAGGAAATTAATTTTTTATGAGTTTTTACCTATTGCACATCAGCTCACAATAAAACAATGGGATGATGAAAATTATAGTAATAATGAGGTTACCATTATTGATTCGAGTAGCTTTAAATGCAGAGAGTTACTAAATACTATTTCATTTATAAAAAATGATAATATAATTTTTGACCCTAGTGGTTCATTATCTTTTCCACAAAGAATCAGGAAAAACTTCACACCTTTAGTAAAAAAAACTATAGCTATTTTTAGTTCTTTTTTAAGTCCTTTTTTTATAAATAATCAAAAAGTTACTTTACTAGATTCCAGTAACTCTTCAAGAATTGCAGTTTTTCTTACTGAGGGGGTAGATTTAACTAAAAGATCTAATATTTTTTGGCTTCCAGATTCAAATATAGATCCTTTATCAGTAGTTGTATATTTTTCTTTGGGTAAGAAGGATTCAGAATCTATAATATCAAAACTTAAGGAAAATAATTTGCAATGGGTAAATCTTAGAGGTTGGAAAAGTAAAAATAGGTTTCAACTTGGTAAAAGTATATTAGATTCAAAAAAAAAGTACAAGAAAAATCAATATGATAAAACTCAAAAATGGCTTCTTAATGAAGTAACTTTTCTAATCAATGATATTAATTATTGGTACGCTTTTTTTAAACAGTTAAATATTAGGATTCATTCTGATAATACAGAGTATGGAGTTGAAACAATTGTTAAACAAATAGCATTAGATAAATTAAATGGAGTTTCATTTGTTTCACAAAGATCCTATCCTGATTCCTTAAAAGGAAAATTTTATTGTTATTATCCTACAGATATATTTTTTGCATGGGGAGTCAATGCTTCTCAAAAAATAAAAGAAATAATTCTCAATAAGAATAATCCTAAGATAGGTAACATATTAATATCTGGATGCCAACAAGTTAATATAATCTCTGAAAATAAATCACTTTACTTAGAAAGAATTAAGAAAAATTTATTAAAAAATGGCGCCAAGACCATAATAATGTTTTTAGATTCAAACCATGAGTTTAATTCGAATTGGCAAAGACAAAGTATTGATACTAAAGAACTTGAAAAAATCTATATTTCTCTCCTTAAAAGTGTAATTGATAATGAAGAGATTGCTTTAATTATTAAACCCAAAAAAATGCAATTCTTTAATTCACTTCTTATAAATATTGGTTCATATTTAGAAGATGCTAAACAAACTGGTAGAATACATATTGCTGATGTTTTTGGAGAAAAGCCTTCAGAATATGCACGTATTTCAGATTTAATTATAGGGATAACTAGTGAGCATCTTCCTGCATCGATTATTGAGTGTGCAATTCTAAAAAAACCTTCAGTTTTTTATGATTATTCTGATTTATCATCTATTGAGAAAGATTTTTATTCATGGGCTGATCAAAAAGTAGTTTTTAATAAAATTGATAGCCTTATGTCTGAAATTAAGTTATTTTCTGAAAATAGAAATAAGGATAGTTCTTTTGGAGATTGGGGTATCTTTTTAGATAATTATGACTTCTTTCAAGACTATGCGGCGCATTCACGTGTTGGTTTTTACTTGACTTTGTTATTGCAGTTTTTTAACTCTGGCGCGGATAAAAAAATGGTACTTAGAATGGCAAATAATTCTTATTCAAAAGAACATGGTAAGGATGAAGTTCTTTTTTAGATGATATGCAATACATAGGAGTACATTATTAATAAAATTAAATATGATGATCTAGTTTTATTTAGTCAGCAGATTCTTCAAATAGCAGGTTTAGATGAATACTCTCTTAATGCAGTTAGTTTGGGGCTTTGTGAAACATCCTTAAGAGGTGTAGATTCTCATGGTATTAGACTTTTGCCACATTACTTTGACTCAGCAATAAGTGGCAGAAAAAACCCTAAGCCTAATTTTGAAATTAACAATAAATTTCCATCCATAGCCCATATAGACGCAGATAATGCATTTGGGCATGCTGCCGGTATGAAAGCAATTGATGTTGCTATGGATATAGCTGAAACACAAGGGATTGCTTCTGTCGCTGTGTCAAATTCTAGCCACCCAGGAGCAATGGCTAGTATGGCTTTAAAAGCAGCTAGAGAAGGGTTTATTGCTTTTGCTTTTACTCATGCTGATGCCTTGATTTTATCACATGGAGGCACTCGACCTTATTTTGGTACTAATCCAGTCTGTTTTGCGGCGCCTCGCTTAGATGATGAACCATATTGTCTTGATATGGCAACTAGTATAGTTCCGTGGAATCGTGTAAAAATTAATAGAAGTATGGATAAGAAATTAGATGTAGGGGTTGCGGCTGATAGCGATGGAAATCCGACAACAGATCCTCATAAGGCAGCAGCAGTTATGCCAACAGGGTCTTATAAAGGCTATGGTTTAGCCTCTATGGTGGATATTCTTTGTGGAGTTAATACTGGCATGGCATTTGGTAGATCAATTCCTGCAATGTTTACGACTAAAATGACAGAACAAAGAAATTTAGGTCAATTTTATATAGTAATGCGAACTGATGGAGCTATATCTCAAGAAGAATTTGTTAAGTATATGCAACAAATGACCGATGAAGTTCGAGCTGAGCCAATAGCGGGGGGAGCTTCAGTTATGCTGCCAGGAGATCCACAAATAATTTGTGCAGAAAAAAGGATGAAGTATGGAATTCCACTCGATCAGCCAACATTTGATGCATTAACTGAAATGTCTATTAAAAATAATGTTAAATTAAATCTTTTATAAAATTTAAAATCAAACATGTCCACCAACATAGTTTTCATAGAGGCTTGTGATGAAATTGATCTGATTGAAAGCTATATAAAATCAGATACGATTGTTATCTCTTTAGTACCTGCTGTATCTTCAGAATTAAAAAAACGAGGAATTTTATTCCAAACAACTTTAGAGTTTTTTGGCAATCAAGGTCATCATTATGTTCACAATAAGTCACTTGAGATAATAGAAGAAATTCGTCCTTTTTTAAATTTTAAAGATAGTGCAAATGTAAGTATTGCCTATGAGAAAACTTGGATTTTTTATTTTCGTTTTCATCTTAACTATATTTTATCAATGTTATTTATCATAGATAAAGTCGTTAAAGAATATGGGCCTAGTAAGTTTATTACTATCCCAAATTTAAATTACAAAAATAATCATGCTAATAATTTCTTACATGAAATTGTTGCTTTATACGCAAATTTTAATAGTATAGAAATCCTTTATACCAATGAGAGAAAGAAACACTCTCAAAAAAATAATTTAATAGTTTTATTAATGGGCTCTTTAAAGAGGTTAATTTTTGAAATTCAATTTATTTTTTTTAGAATCATAAGTAAAAATAGGAAATCGATTTTTGCTCTTGAAGATACCTATAATATGCCTAATTTGATTGAAAAAATTTCAAAAAATGTAAATCAAAATCTTACTGTTTTTTTGTCTATTCAGCGAAAGTCACTTCAGACAAGAGTCAAAGAGATGTTGAAAGGTAAAATATTTTTTTTTACTTCTCTATCTGGAATTATTAGCTCAAAAAATTATAAAATTTTCGACAATCAAATAAATAATTCTGTAACAGAAATTAAAAAATATTTGAATATAAACTCTAAAAAGACAAAAATATTTGGACCCAATATTAATATTTTATTAATTGATTTTATTGATAATACGCTTAATAAAAAAATGCACCATCTTAATGGTGAGATAAATAGTATTAAAAGGATATTGAGGGTTCATAAGCCAAATAAAGTTTTCTCTCAACATAGTCTTGGGGTTGGATATGCATTAGGTGAAATCTGTTTGCAAAGTAATATTCCTGCTTTATTGGTCACTCATGGATCTCATGTTCCCCAAGATCAGCCTATACCCAGTCTGGAATGGTCAATACATTCTCAGACAATTTTTAATTCTCATTATCCTTTTGTAGCAATTAAAAGTCCTTGTGCTGACAAATTTCTTGATAAACAGGTTAATGTGATATCTAAAAAAATAATAACTGGCCCACTGATGATTTCACAAAATAATCAAGATATGGATTATCGATTAAAGCTCAAGAAAAATTTATATAAATTAAATTCAAATGATAGAATTTTGGTTCATGCAGGAACTCCCAAAGGTTGGGGTTCTTTGAGGCCCTGGATATATGAAACTTTAGATGAGTATATAAATAATATAAATGATTTAATTAAGGCTGTTGATGGAATAAATGGGTTGTTCTTTGCGATTCGTTTTCGCTCTCAAAAAGATTTTAGCTTAGATGATTTAAAATCTTTACTATTTCAATCTGATTGTTATGATGTATATGAAGACGGACTTTTTGAAGACTACCTTGTGACTGCTGATTTTTTAATAAGCTACTCCTCAACTACTATTGAGGAAGCTCTTCAGTATAATGTTCCAGTAATACAGTATGATCCTGATAATAAGTATGAGCATATTGCGTCAGAGATGCTGAATAATAAGGTTAAAAATTATGTTTCTCCAATTTATTCAGTGTCCTCTAAAAAAGATCTTGGATATGCCCTGAATTGGCTCAATGAAAATCATATGTATAGTGAAAATAAGAATTTATCTTGGTCTAAATATACTTATGAATATGATGCTGAGATGGGTTGGCTCGATTTAATGGATTTATGATATGAATATTGTAGTTATTGGTACAGGAATGTATTCAACTGGCAGGGGAACGAGTGGCTATGGAACAATTCTTCCTGCAATTATTGAATGGCAAAGAGATTACTCCTCTTTAAAAAAGGTTATTTTTGTAGGAACAAATGGAAATAATACTAGTGCTTTAAGGGAAAAATCAAACTCATTGATGCGAGAAACAGGCGTCAGTGCCGATGTTTCATTTTTTCCAGAGCCTGGGGTAAAGGATTCTTCATTTTATAAAAAAATTATAAGTGAGATTCCTAGACCAGCCTGCGCCATAATTGTAGTTCCTGATCATCTTCATTTTCAAGTTGCAAAAGATTGTCTTAATGCTAATCTGCCTGTTCTAATAGTCAAACCTTTAACACCAAACTTAAATGATGCAAAAAAACTTGTCAATTTGGCAAGTCAGAAGTCTTTGCATGCACTTGTAGAATTTCATAAAAGATATGACAAATCCAATCTTATGATAAGAGATAAGCTCCAGTCTGGGAACTTGGGAGAGCTGCTTTATTGTTGGGTTGAATATAGCCAACGGAAATCAATTCCTATGGAGATCTTTAAAGATTGGGCAGATAAAACAAGTATTCTTCAATATCTTGGTGTTCATTATATAGACATAGTTCGATTTGTTACGGGCGCTTCGCCATTAAGGGTTATGGCTATGGGGCAAAAAAAATGGCTTTTAGATAAGGGGATTGATACTTATGATTCGATCCAATGTTTTATTGAGTGGGTGCTTCCAGATGGTAATTTATTTACTCAAACAATATTAACCAACTGGATTGATTCTGAATCTTCTAGTGCTATGTCTGATCAAAAAATTAAACTTGTTGGAACAAATGGTAGGTTTGAGTCAAATCAAAAAGATAGA